>MDTC01236419.1_pt1 | contig 91637 bp, 111 predicted proteins | sample 811181 | NCBI WGS metagenome assembly MDTC01 (sample SAMN05326644, study PRJNA326480) | marine metagenome | isolation source: seawater | place: Pacific Ocean: North | collected 2011
CTAACGATGAATATTCAAGTTTTAAATCGAATTCAAAATATCATTTTTTTACAAATTCTGAGGGTTCAATATCGTTTTCTGAAGATTCTGATGGTGATACATTAATAGATTTTTCATTTCTTACAGTTGTGCCTTTATATCAATCTGAAGATTTAAAAGATACATATTTCACACAACTTTCAGCTGCAATGTACGATCAATTTGGCGATAGAAGAATAGGTACTAATCTGGGAGTAGGATATAGAAACTATAACTCATTAGAAAATATGATATTAGGGATAAATGCCTTTTATGATTATGAATTTAGTTCAGATCATTATAGGGTTGGGTTTGGTCTTGAAATGAAAAAAGACCTTCTAGATATAACATTTAACTATTATGAAGCATTAAGTTCTAAAAAAACGATGGTAATTGATAATGTAAGCGGTACGGAAAAAGCTCTTGATGGCTTTGATATAGAAGCTGGCCACCCTATTCCATTTTTGCCATGGACAAAATTTTTATTATCTTTTTATAAGTATCAAGGCTTCCAAGGTGAAGATCCTCAAGGTTTTAGATATGGAGCCGAACTAGCGCTACACGACAATATAGACCTTGAAGTAGGTTACAATGATGATAGGCAATCTGATGGAATAGATCAGAATTATTGGTTTACAAAGATTACATATAAATTAGATCCAAACAAAGGCCCTACTCTTTTTGGTACATATTCAGAACCCATCTCCGAACGAGCATTTGGGAAAAGAGATGTTAAAGAAACCCTTTTAGATAAAGTAAGAAGATCAAATAAAATAATGGTTGAAAGATACTCAAATGGATCATTCAAACTATCAGGACAATAAAATTATGAAAAAAATTACATTAATTATTTTTTTAGGACTCTTTTCTATCTTCAATGTTAATGCTGAGATAGTTTGTACGTCCACTACAACTCTAGCAGATATTATAGCTGATGAAGACAAAAGCTGTACGATAGATGCTGAAGTAATGACAGTTACTTTAAAAAAAGGAGAGTTTTATAATGCTACCGGAGGATCTGCGTATGGTAATGATGCTACTAAGACTTGGGTCATTAAAACTGCTGATCAAACTGGTGACATAGGTGGAACAAGCTCAATTAATTATGTTCCTCAAATAACAAAAAGCATGAACAAGCCTGGAACCTATACTCATTTTAGGGGTTATCTGGATAAGGATATAGTTGTTAAAGGTGGTCATACTACTGCTGGCTCCCCTACTCTTTCTTGTGTTACTGCAGGTACTACAAATAATGTTTTTGGAATGTATGATACTAACTGTGGAAATGGACCTTGTATTGGGGATATAAATGATAAAACTGAAGTAAGTATTTCTATGACCGATCTTAATCCTGGTCAAGGTTCAGGTAATTATTTGTATGACCCTGGTTCAGGATATGTCGTCGAACTATTACAATCTGACGGTGAAACAAGAGCAACTACTTCGGGAAATGTCGATCATTTAAGAGCAATAATCGAACTTTCAAGTCCTATAACCGTCACTGAAAACAGTATTGTTTCTATTGATATGGTTTTTAAAGCTACAAATGCTCTTGTAATTGAATTTGAAGGTACTGGTGAACTGGGATGTCAAAGTATTTCAAACGTTGCCCCAGTATTTACTGTCACTGCAACTGTTACTGAACCTTAAGTTTTATTAAGATAAAGAAATAATTTCATTATTTTTAGATTGAATTAAAAATTTAAGAGTCCCGTCACCCTCATTTATTTTATTAGTATCGTTAAAAATTATTTGAGCTACAGAGGATGTTTTGAGATCTGGAATATCATATTCATCTATAAAAAAGCTTAGAATATCACTCAAGCCAGGATTATGACCAATGATAGTAATCATATAAGATCTACTTTCTTTTTTTATCAATTCATAAATTGTTTTTAAATTTGCAAGATATAAATCATCTGTAAATATTATTTTACTTTTTTCATTTAATGAAAATTTAAGATTTTGATATGTTTGCAATGTCCTGATAGATGATGAACATAATATTTTATGTTTTTTAAAGGAATATCTAAATAAAAAACTATCTAAAAACTTACAGTCTTCCTGACCTCTTTCAGTAAGTTCTCTTTCAAAATCATTTTTTGAATAATCATTTTCTGCTTTTGCATGTCGAATAATATTTAAAAATCTCATAGATTATTTTATAGTAACATTTAGATTTAATTTTTAATAAAAAAGATAAATATCATTAAAATTAATATACTATCATTATGAAATTTAAAGATTTGAAATTTTACAATAAAAAGGTTTATGCTTGGTTTACTCTATATTTGATTATTTCATTTATATATTTTACTTATAAATCAATACTTTCTGTTTATGCTATTTATCCTATCTGGTTATTTATTAGTTCAATAATATTATTTCCTATAACTTTTTTTTTGATTCCGATTCTTCTTTTTTTTATAGAAAATTATTCAAAATTAATTGAATTACAAATTTATTATTTTTATATACCTTTTATAATAAGATTATTGGTTTTAAGAAAATGAAAATTAGACTTACAATTATCTTTTTTATATTATTTTTAAGCCCACCACCATCTTTCTCATCTGGAGAAGACAAAAACGTAAAAAAAAGTTATAAAAAATTTATTTTTGATAACTCTATGAAACCAATTTTTGTAATAAATCTTAAAAAACTCAAAACTATGGCTATTAAATTGTGCGGATCAGATATTTATAAAAATGAGAAGAGCTGTAAATTTAAATTAGAAGATAAAGAAATAAAAATTTATAGAGCAAAAGACAATAAAGTTTTTATATATAATATGAAAAATAATGCGTTAAGAGATTATTCTGAGTAATTTCTTTCTAAATATTTTATTTGGTTAATTATTTTTTTAATGTATTCACTTCTTTCCTCTGAATAATTTCCTAGACCCCTGGCAAGGGCTTTTGAGTCAACCCTACCCCATAATTTAATTTCTAATTTCCGTATATTTCTTAATTTCTGATATTTTGGTGAATTATTTAAATTTTTAATATAGTCATTTACGGATTCACAAATTGAATTATATACAATTAGCCCGAACTTTGCAGTTGTATTTTTTAACGGTTTAAGTTGTTTTACTTTAGGATCCCAGGTTCTCATTCCAAAAAAATTATTTCCCTCTTTAGCAAACCGAGATTTACCCCAATTTGATTCTATAATAGCCTGTGCAATTATTAAGTTGTTGGGTATGTAAATATCAATATTTGAATTTTTTTGTATATTAATTGAGCAATTTTTAATTTTATTAATGAAATTAGATTTAGTATTAGAATAAGATGGAAAAGTTAATAAGCATAGAAATATTAATAAAAGTTTCATAATTTTTGATGAAATATACATAATCTAATATAAAATAGAATCAATGGATATTAAAACTATTCTTTTTTCAACTCAGGGTACCATTTCTAGAAAAGAATTTTGGATAACTATTTTATCACTTCATTTAATTTATAGAATAATTGATTATGCGGGTAATAATTTATTTGATTCATATGAGCCAACTAGAATTAGCTTTATGATGTTTTTTATTTCTCAAATGATTCCAAGGTTTTTTGGTATTTTTGTTTTGCTTTCTACATTTTTTATTGCTAAAAAAAGAAATAATGAAATAGGAAAATTTGGCTGGATCCCCTTATTTTATGTAATAACATTATTTTTACCAACTTATGTAGATGCAGTCTCTGACAATCAAAATATAATATTATTTATGGGGATAATACCATTATTGATAACATTTTATCTTGGTTTAGCCTCACCAAGTCCGAAGAATTAAGTTAATATTATCCAATGAGTATTGAAGATTTTGATCCACAATATCTTAAATCTAAAACCATCCTTATAACAGGTGTTTCAAAAGGTATTGGTAAAGCATTGTGTGAAAAATTACTTGATCTTGGAAATATAGTTATAGGAACTTCACGAGAATTATCTGATCTTCAGGAAATAAGTCTTAAATTTCCTCGCAATTTTTATCCCTACTCATTAGAACTTGAGAATATAAATCAAATAACTACTCTTGCTGAGTATATTGAAAAAGACTTTGATAAACTTGATGTTCTTTTTAATAATGCAGGCATTCTTGGGCAAATTGTTACACTTGAAAAATATGATTTTGATGTTTGGAAAAAAGTTATAAATATAAATTTAAATAATCAGTTCTATTTAACACAAAGATTACTAAAACTCATTAAAAAATCTAAAAAAGGATCAATAATTAATGTTTCATCATCTGTTGGTAGATTTCCAAGAGAAACATGGGGTGCCTATTCAATTTCAAAATCTGGATTAGAGGCTTTGACAGAAATCCTTTCGCAGGAACTTTATAAAGAAAATATAATTGTGAATTCAGTCAATCCTGGTGGAACTGCCACCTTTATGAGAAAAGAAGCCTATCCAGAGGAGGATCAATCAGAGTTGCCAACAGCTGATGACATTTTGCCAATATTCCTGTATCTTGCTTCTGATGAGGCAAAAGAAACTGGTATGAAATACAATGCCAGAGAATATATTGGCTCATTATAGGAGTGTTTATGCCGATTTATGAATTTGAATGTTCTAAATGTAATGATATTCAAGAAATCCTCTTGGGTATAAACGAAAAAGCACCAAAAAAGTGCGAATGTGGTGGTAAATTAAAAAAACTTATTTCTTTGTCATCCTTTCAACTTAAAGGAGATGGCTGGTATTCCACAGATTATTCAAAAAAACCTAAATCTACCTCTATGCCTGAACCCTCAACAGGTGGGCAAGATGCAACTAAGCAATCCATTGAAAAAAAAGATAATAAAGCCATAGCTGACTCTATAAGTAAAGATGTAAAAAAAGCTAAAGGCTAATATCAAATATCCTTAAAAGCTCTCAAAACCCTATTTTCGTTCATTTTGTCAGATATTTGCACAGTTGCAAATGTATTTACAGGACTGTTAAGATTAAACCAACTTTTGCAACCTTTTGCTTTTTCAGAGTCGTAGTCTACTTTTTTGGGAATTTTTAATTTATTTACTTCTAATATGTGGGCAAATAAACTATTTTTTTGGCGAAAATTAAATCTATCGATTAGATATTCTTTCTTCCATGGATGAAGGTCATCAATCAGATCAAGAACGCTGACTTCGTCTATTTCATACGATTTTGTAATTTTACATACATATTCAAGATCAAAGAAGCCTTCATATTTAGTGTCTAAATCTTTTAATAAATAATGATATTTGTCCTTTAGAGTTTCTTTAGACTCATGTTCAAAAGTTTTAAAAATTCCAAAATATGAATCTTCAAGTTTGAAATCTTTTTCATGAATACCACCCTTTCTGAATATAAGACCATATTTCTTTAATTCAAAAAAGTCTAGAGCTGATGACCATTCTTTTAAAATGTTATCGATTATCATATTATTAGCTTGTTTTAATTTTATAAATCTTGAATTATATAATATCATATAATTATAAAAATTTATTATGGAACTAGGTATTAAAAATAGATTTGCATTAGTTTGTGCGTCTTCTAAAGGTCTTGGGTTTTCTGTTGTGGAATCACTACTTGAAGAAGGATGTAATGTACTAATGACTTCAAGAAATTTAGATAATTTAAACGATGCTGAAAAAATAATTAATCAAAAAAAATTTTCTGGTGTTCTTAATAAATTCGAATGTGATCTCTCAAAACCAGAAGAAATAATTAATTTATATAATCATGCAACATCTTTAACTGATAAAATTGATATATTAGTAAATAATTGTGGAGGTCCTAAACCAGGTAATTTTGAAGATGTATCATCAGATGATTTTGATCATGCAATCACACAAAATTTAAAAAATACCATAGATTTAACTAAGCTAATTCTTCCATTAATGAAAAAGAATTTCTGGGGAAGAATAGTAAATATTGCATCCTCTTCCGTTAAACAGCCTATAGATAATTTAATATTATCAAATATTACAAGATCAGGTTTGATCTCTTTTGCCAAAACCATCTCTAATCAATATGCATCTTTCAATATTTTAATAAACAATGTATTACCGGGAAGAATTCTAACAGATAGAATTAAGGAAATCGCTAAACAAAAAGCAGATAAAGAAAATATAGACATTAATATTGTAATCGATCAACTTTCTGACGATCTACCAATTAAAAGGCTTGGTGAAATAAGTGAATTTGGCCCTTTAGTTGCTTTTCTATGTTCTGAAAAATCAAGTTATATTACTGGAAACTCAATTCAAGTTGACGGTGGACTAATAAAGTCTTTATTTTAGTAATGTTTAATGTAGATTAACGAAATGAGTTTTAAAGAAATATTAAAGAAAACCGATGACCAAATACTGAAAGGTTTAGTCTTGAAAGTTAAAAATGAATCAATGAAAAAAAACATAAAATTTTCTGACCTTAGGATAAACCTACTAGAACTCATGGATTATGATGAAAGCGTTTTTATTGATGTTTTAAAGTTAGTTGTGAGAAAAAATTATAGATAAAATGAAAGTTTATAATAATATTTTAGAGACAATATCAAAAACACCAATGATTAAGATAGATAACTTATATCCTGATCAAAGTGTTGAAATTTTCGCAAAATTTGAAAGTTTAAATCCTGGAGGAAGCATTAAAGATAGAATTTGTTTAAATATGATAAATACAGCTGAATCTGAAGGACTTATTGATCCCAAAAAGACAACTATCATAGAGCCTACCAGCGGTAATACTGGAATTGGTTTAGCTTTAGTTTGTGCAGCCAAGGGCTATAAGCTCATATTAACTATGCCTGAGGACATGAGTGAAGAAAGAAGAATGATGTTGTCAGCCTATGGAGCAGAAGTAGTCTTAACACCAAAAGAAACACAAATGCAAGGATCGATTGATAAAGCTCAAGAATTATTAAATTCGATTAAATTTTCATTTTCACCAAGACAGTTTGATAATAAAAGTAATCCAGAAATTCATAAAAAAACCACTGCCTTAGAAATTTTACAGCAAATGGATAGCAAAATTGATGCTTTTATTGCTGGTGTTGGTACTGGCGGGACAATATCTGGAGTTGGCACTATATTAAAAAGCAAAATACCTGACGTGCGAATAATAGCAGTTGAGCCTGAGGAATGTGCAACAATTTCCGAGGGAATTTCAAATCCTCATCAAATTCAAGGAATCGGTGCGGGGTTTATACCTAAAACTCTTGATGAAGAATCATTCGATACTGTCTACAAGGTAAAAGGTAGTGATGCAGTAAAAATGACAAAAATACTGTCAAAAAAGCATGGAATATTTGTTGGTATATCCGCAGGAGCAAATATTTTTGCTTCTATTGAGATTTCAAAAAAAATGTTGCCAGGTTCAAAGATAGTTACTATCCTTTGTGATACAGGCGAAAGATATTTAAGTACAGGTATCTTTAGCTAGTTTTTTAGTTATATTATTAATATGAATAGTGGATTTATAAAAAATTTATTTGTATGGTTCATAATATTTGCTTCTCTAATGGGAGCATATCAAATTTTATCTCAAAATAAAGTTAATCAATCTGACATCCAATATAGCGAATTTATAAGAAGAGTTAATACCGGTGAGGTAATTGAAGTCGAGATAAAAGGAAATCAAATTTCCGGTGAGTATATCGGAGTTAGTGGAAATACTACTAATTTTAAAACTTATGGTCCTACTGGTGATGATCTTATAAGACTTATGACAGAAAAAAAAGTTAATTTTAATTTTATATCTACTGAGGAAAGCGGCTTCTTTGCCTTCTTAATAAATTGGGCACCAATGATAATACTTATTTTACTTATGGTTTTTTTCATAAGGCAAATGCAAGCTGGTGGTAGAGGGGCAATGAGTTTTGGAAAAAGTCGTGCAAAGATGATCTCAAAAGAAGATAATACCAAAACATTTGATGATGTTGCCGGTGTTGATGAAGCAAAAGATGAAGTTAAAGAAATTGTTGAATTTTTGAAAAGCCCAAAAAAATTTACAAATCTTGGGGGTAGAATTCCTAAGGGTATTTTATTAGTTGGCTCTCCTGGGACTGGAAAAACACTCCTAGCAAAAGCTATAGCTGGTGAAGCTGGTGTCCCGTTTTTTATTATAAGTGGAAGTGATTTTGTTGAGATGTTTGTTGGTGTTGGTGCATCTAGAGTTCGTGATTTATTTGCACAAGCAAAGAAGAACTCGCCTTGCATAATATTTGTTGACGAACTTGATGCTGTAGGAAGACATAGAGGTGCTGGTCTTGGTGGAGGTCATGATGAACGAGAGCAAACTTTAAATCAACTACTAGTTGAAATGGATGGTTTTGAGGGTGCATCTGGAATTATTGTAATGGCTGCAACAAATAGACCTGATGTATTAGATCCTGCATTATTAAGACCTGGTAGGTTCGATAGACAAGTTGTTGTTCCTAAGCCTGATGTTAAAGGAAGAGAAGAAATATTAAAAGTTCATACTAAGAACGTTCCATTAGAAGAAAGTGTTGATTTACAGATTGTTGCCAGATCTACACCGGGTTTTTCTGGTGCTGATCTTGAAAATCTAGTTAATGAATCAGCTATAAAAGCTGCAAGAGAATCTCATAAAAAAATTAATATGAATGATATAGAATTTGCAAAAGATAAAGTTGTTATGGGAAGTGAAAGAAAGAGTCTTGTAATAAGCGATCACGAAAGAAAAGTAACAGCCTATCATGAAGCTGGTCACGCTTTAGTAGCTAAGTTGACACCTGGTACAGATCCTGTCCATAAGGTTACTATTATACCAAGGGGTATGGCATTAGGATTAACAATGCAGCTCCCTATTGAAGATAAATATATGTTATCTAGAGACTATTTATTAAAATCTATAAATATTTTATTAGCTGGTCGTGCTGCCGAAGAGATAATTTATAATGAAAGAACTACGGGCGCAGGGAATGATTTAGAGCGTGCAACAGAAATTGCCAGAAAAATGGTCACTGAATGGGGTATGTCTGAGAAGGTTGGCCCTATAAGGTTAGCCAAAAAGGAAGGAACTGTTTTCTTAGGGAAAGAAATGTCCTCGAGCAATGATCATAGTGAAGCAACCAGCATCGAAGTAGATAATGAAGTTAGAGAAATTATTGTTAATGCAAATTCAGAAGCTGTTAGCCTTCTTAAAACTAACGAAAAGTATCTTCATGATCTTGCCAATCTTTTACTTGAGAAGGAAACTGTTGATTCAAAAGAACTTGATGAACTTCTAGGTATTAATTCTTCAAATGATCTAAATGTCTCTAAAAATACGAAAACAGAAAGTAAACAGAAAAACGAAGATTCTTCTTGGCAAGGTATTAATCCCGAAACAACTACTGCTTTTTCTGATATAAAAGATTAAAATATTATTAATGATTCTTAATATTCGTGGTAATCGTTATAATGCTAAAGACTTTCCATTAATACTTGGAATTCTAAATTTGACACCTGACTCCTTTTCTGATGGCGGAAAATACAATACAGAATACAAAGCATTAAAAAAAGTAGAAGAATTTATTAATGAAGATGTTGATATTATAGATATCGGTGCGGAATCCTCTAGACCTGGCTCTAAAAGAATAAGTTTAAGTGAGGAGAGAAGAAGGCTTTTTCCAATTATATCAAAAATTAAAAAAAAATTTAATATAATAATATCTTTAGATACTATGAAAAGTGAAATCGCCCAAGAAGGGTTCGATAAAGGTATAGAAGTTATTAACGATGTAAGTGGATTTATGTATGATGATAAGATGCCAAATGTAATTGGAAAAAATGACGGAGCAGTAATTCTAAATCATACTTCTGCACTACCCGAAACCATGCAAAAAAATACAAAATATAAAAATATATTTAATGATATTAAAATATTTTTTACCAATAGAATAAAGAAATGTATTAAGAACAATATCTCAAATAAATCAATTATTTTAGATCCTGGTATAGGTTTTGGTAAAAATACACAGCAAAATATTGATCTTATTAAAAATGTTAAAAAATTTAAAAATTTTGATCTTCCGCTTATGTACGGTGTATCGAATAAAAAATTATTAGGTGATATATTAGGAATTGAAAATCCAGAAAAAAGAGTGAATGCCTCAGTTATTACTGGGTTAATATTATTAATCAATGGCGTTAACCTATTACGAGTCCATAATGTTAAAGAAACAAAGGAAATGTTAAGACTATGGAGAACCTTTAAATAATGTTTGGAACAGACGGTATAAGAGGAATTCCATATAAATCCCCACTAACTAGTCAGGAAATTAAAAAAATAGGATTTTCAATTTCTAAAATAATTAAAACTAAAAATTTAGACATTGAATCCGTTTTTATAGGAAGAGATACAAGGAAAAGTTGCGAGTTTATTATTAAAAATTTAAAAATTGGATTAAATAAAGGAAATATTAGAGTTATTGACTTAGGTATTCTCCCCACGGCCGCTCTTTCACTTTTTACCGAAAAATATAAATATCATTTTGGGATTATGATAACCGCATCTCATAATGCTTTTAACTATAATGGTATTAAAATATTTAATAATAATGGTGAAAAGATAAGTGATAATGATCAGAAAAAAATTGAAAAATTTTACAGTACTAAAAAAATAATAAAATATGCTACCAAATATAAAAATAATATTACTTATAAAAATGCACAACATGAATACATAGATTTAGTTCTAGAGAAATTTAATAGCAAAATTAATTCAAAACTAAAAATTGGAATTGACCTAGCTAACGGTGCATCATATAAAACAACAAAACTAATTTTAGATAAATTTAATATAAATATATCTATAATTTCCGATAATCCGGACGGAGAAAACATTAATTTAGATAGCGGTGTTGAAAATACATTAAGGTTAAAAAATTTAATTAAAAGAAAAAAATTAGATTTAGGAATAGCAATAGATGGTGATGCTGATAGAGTAGTTTTTTTAGACTATAATGGAAATCTTATTAATGGCGATCAAATAATCCAATTCTTTGCAAAAAAAATATTAAAAACAAATCACCCATTAATTACAACGATAATGACTAATAATAAAATTGAAGATAATTTAAAATCAAAAAAAATTGAAATAATTAAAACTGATGTAGGAGATAGAAATGTATATTTTAAAATGTTAAAGACTAGCTCAAATTTTGGAGGTGAAAATTCTGGACATTATATTTTTAAAGATTTCTTGAAAACATCTGATGCAAATTTTACAATTTTAAAATTTTTAAGTTTAATTAAAAACAGAAAAGATATAGATAAAATTTCAAATATAAATCTTAATCCTAGTTATCTGAAAAGTTTTATAATAAAAAGAAAAGAACCTTTAGATAAAATTGAATTTATAAAAAAATATAAATCAAAATTTAAAGAAATATATAAAAACTATTATTTAAATATCAGGTATTCGGGTACAGAAAATAAGATTAGAATTCTTATCCAAGGACCATCCAAGGAAATTATAAAAAAGGAACTAGAATTATTTGGTATGCTATTGTTTGAAAACAAATTATGAAAAAACTTAATGTTAATATAGATCATGTTGCAACTATAAGGCAAGCTCGTTTAGGATCATATCCAAATCCTGTAGATATAGCAAAGCAAATATTTTCCTCTAAAGCATCAGGAATTGTTATGCATCTTAGAGAAGATAGAAGACATATCCAAGATTATGATTTAGTTAATTATAAAAAAACAATTAAATTACCTTTAAATCTTGAAATGGCACCTACTCTGGAAATGATTAAAATTGCTAATAAAATAAAACCACAAACTGTTACTCTCGTTCCTGAAAAAAGAAAAGAGCTAACCACCGAAGGGGGATTGGATTTAAAAAAAAATTTTCTAAAAGTTAAGAGTCTTATAAATAAATTAAATAAAAGTATAAAAATAATGATTTTTGTTGATCCTGATTTAAGAATAGTAGACATTTGCAATAAACTTCGCATACATGGAATTGAAATAAATACAGGAAAATACTGTGATGCAAAAAAAAATAATTTATCAAAAGAACTTAGTAAAATAAGAAAAGCTGCGAAATACGCATGTGAATTAGAAATGTTTGTTGCGGCTGGTCATGGGCTTAATAAAAAAAATTTACCTAAAATTGCAAAAATAAAATATATTAAAGAATATAATATTGGGCATAGTATTATATCAGATGCAATTTTTGAGGGAATAATTGACTCTACTAATAAAATTTACGATATAATTAATACATAATGATTATAGGTACTGGAATAGATATTATAGAATTAAAACGATTTGAAAAAGTTTTTTTAAAATACGGTGATAGTCTAGTTAATAAAATTTTCAATTATGAAGAAGTACCGATAAGAAAAAATAAAAATAAATTTATAGCTACTCTTGCTGGTAAATTTGCAGCAAAAGAGGCAATATCTAAAGCTCTAGGGTCTGGTATTGGTAAAAGATTAAAATTTAAAGAAATATCAATACTTAATGAGGATTCTGGAAAACCTTTTGTTAAAATGTATAAATATAACTTTAATGATATACATATTTCAATTTCACATTCAAATGACAATGCTGTGGCATTAGCAGTAATTGAGAATAAATAATGAATAAAAATATATTTGAAAAAATAATTTCCAAAGAACTTCCAGCAGATATTATATACGAAGACAAAATTTCAATAGCCTTTAAAGATATTAATCCACAAGCGCCAATACATATATTGATCATTCCTAAAAAACGAATTGAAATGCCAATTGAGATAAAAACTGAAGATGAACAATTAGTTGGTCATTTATTTGTAGTTGCTAAGATAATAGCAAATAAATTAAAAATTAATGATGGTTATAGATTAGTAATGAATAATGGGGAAAATGCTGGTCAGAGTGTTTTCCATATTCATCTCCATTTACTTTCTGGGAGAAAACTGTCATGGCCCCCAGGTTAAAATATAAAAATATAGAATTTTTAAAAAATTTAGGAAATTCTGATAAGCCTTCCCTATCAAATATTAAAAAAGTTTTAGAAGTTCTTAGAAATCCCCATAAAAAAGATTTGGGAATTAAAATTTCTATCTCGGGGACAAATGGTAAAGGATCAGTTGCAAAAACTCTATCTGAAATTCTGAATAAATCTAAATATAATGTTGGCCTTTATACCTCACCTCATATATTCAATATTAATGAACGAATACAAATTAATAATAAAAAAATATCAAATAACAAACTAAATGAAGTACTAGGACTCATAATTGAAAAACAAAAAAAAGCTGATATCCAATTAAGTTATTTTGAATTATTAACTTTAGTATCCATTCTTTATTTTTCAAAAGCTAAAAATGACATTAATATTTTTGAAGTTGGGCTTGGCGGTAAATATGATGCAACCAATATTGTGGATTCCCAGATTTCAATAATAACTAACGTATCAAAAGATCATACTGAATATCTAGGTAATACAATATCTAAAATAGCTCGAGAGAAAGTTGGAATTGTAAAAAAAGGATCATATTTAATAACATCAGCAAACGGAAGAGGATTAAGAGTTATTAAAGACTATGCTAGTAAAAAAGCTAATAGAATATTTATCTATAATAAAGATTTCAAAGTAGTGACTAATAATGATAAACATAAATTTATATCTGAAAAAGACTATTTTTATAAAACAAATTTGATAGGAAGTCACCAAGCAAAAAATATATCTTTAAGTATTAAAACATGTGAAATATTAAACAGATATTTTGAAAAAAATATTTCAACCAAAAATATATCTAGATCTTTAATGAACATAAACTGGCCAGGAAGATTTCAGATATTATGTTATGACCCATTAAGAATTATTGATGTTGCTCACAATTTAGCTTCTATAAAAAACCTTATAAATAATATTAGAAATTTATACCCAAATAAAAAGTTTAATATTTTGGTTGGAATCTTGAAAGATAAAAATCCTATCCAGTGTATAAGTTTACTCTTACCATTTTCCAAAAAAATATATTTTTTTGATTTAGATCATAATAGATCTTTTAAGTTCAGTGATATAATAAAAAAGTTAAAATCTAAAAAAATTGTTAAAGGTAATAGTACAGATATAGAAATACTAATGGCAAGTAATGAATCTTTACTTATAACAGGGTCGATATATTTCGTAGGAGAAAAATTTAAAAATTATAAAAAAAAATTAAAAGTCTAAATCTTGCCAATTTCCTTTAAGTAATTATCCACTAAGGTTTTATTTTTAATACCCCATTTTTCTATCTCATCTAAAATTGGTATTAATGTTTTACCGTTATCAGACAAGTAATACTCTACTTTTGGTGGTACTTCTTGATAATCTTTTCTAATTACCAGTTTAGCTTTAACTAATTCTTTAAGTTGTTGAGATAACATTTTTACGGTTATATCACCCATAGCCCTCTTAATTTCTTTGAACCTATATGTTCTCTTTGATAGCTTAGTCAAAATACAAATTTTCCATTTTCCAGAAATAATTTCAGCACTTCTTTCCAATGGGCATTCTGTCGTAAGTTTTCGCATATTTTAATATTAGCATAGTGATATCTTTTATGTATATATATATTTTTTTGAAATTATACAGAGAATCAACAATTGTATATAATTAGAGTAAGAGGTTTGTATGAAAAAAGTTGCTATAATAATTCTTGCCGATACAGCAGGACCAGGAGATTTTGGGAGAGCTGTAAATGCTTTAATGACAGCTAAAGAATTTAAAGATTCAGGTGATGAAGTCCAGATAATTTTTGATGGTGCTGGAACGAAATGGATTGGCAAATTCACTGAAGAAGGTGGAAAATATAATTCCCTTTTTGATTCTGTAAGAGATAAAGTTTCAGGTGTATGTGGCTACTGTGCAGGTGCTTTTGGAGTCACTGAAGATGCTAAAAATTGTGATATAGACCAAATTGATGAGTTTAATGGACATCCTAGTTTTAAGAAGCTTATAGACGATGGATATACAATAATTACTTTTTAGAAAACTTTTTTCGGTAATCGTCTCCTTTTAGTTCTATTATTTTACACATCTCAAATAGTCTTGAAATATTTCTTTCTCCTATTTTATAATCTAATATTTTATCCTCTTTTGTTTGTTTATGAATTTTACTACCTATATAGGAAAGGTTTGAACTAAAAATTGTATGCTGATTAGCATTATATCTTGAGGCAATGATAGTATCTAATATTCCTGTCTCCCATTCGCTCATCCTTGTAGAACCCAGATCATCTATTACTAAAACCTGATAATCATTAAATCTATTAATATAATCTTTTTCAGAATCATTTTTTAAATATAAATCCTTAATATCAGAAATCAAAACTCTAAATTCTTTAAACAAACATTTTATTCCATACATTAATATAAGCTCAGAAATTATAGAAATTGATAAATGTGTTTTACCTAACCCTGGATTGCCAATAAAAAAGGGCGGAAGTAAGTTTGGAAAATTTTTAATATATTTTACGCTATATTCTAGAGCATCTTGAATTGATCTTTCTCTTATTTCCCAAGAACCATTATCTAGAGTGGTATTACGACACTTCGAAAAACGAGAGGGTATTTTTGAAGAATTATAGAGATTAATTAATTTTTTACGCGGACATATTTTTACAGAATCTTCCAAATATATAAAGCCAGAATTATTATTGCATTCTGAACATTCAAATCCATTTTTATTCTTTATTTTAGAAAGTTCGTCCTCAGAAAAAAACTGGATTTCGGAAAATATTTTATTTTTATCCATGCTTATTATTTATTTATGATTTTCATCATATTATCAACTGTAACCTTATAATTATTAGTTTTAAAAATTCCTGTTCCAGAAACAAAAATATTAGCTCCTGCATCAGATAATAATGAAATATTTTTCAATTTAATTCCTCCATCAACTTGTATTGGAATATTTATATTATTTTCATTAAAAAAATTACTTAAACTCTTTACCTTATTGATACAATTATTAATTATATCTTGACCTGCAAATCCAGGCTCAACTGTCATCACCAAAGCCAAGTCTATATATTTGATATTATTAATAATTTTTTTAATAGATGATTTGGGACTAATTGCTAATCCAAATTTGATATTATTTTTTCTTGTAATTTTTGAGAGTTTTTTAACATCCTTACAAGTCTCTGCATGTACTGTTATATTCTTTAATTTTCTACTTTTAAACATTTTTATAAAATTCGGAACAATAATATCTGGATTTTTAACCATAAAATGTATATCAACATCGATATTTGATTTTTTTATAAATGAACTTAACTCACATGATCCAACTGATATATTAGGTACAAAATGTCCATCCATGATATCGTAATGAATCCATTTAACTTGCGCCCTCTCAAGCTTTTTAAACTCTTTTGATAAAGTCCAAAAATCAGCTGCGATTAGAGAAGCTGCTATAAAATTTTTCATGATTGATGATTATAACACGTACTTAGAATCCATTAGTAGTTTATTTAAAAATTTTATAGTATTATACAACCTGAATGGTTAACAACGAATTTATTTTTTCTTCAGAATCAGTTACTGAAGGTCATCCTGATAAAGTAGCAGATCAAATATCAGATTCTATTTTAGATGAAATTATAATGAATGATAAGAACTCTAGAGTTGCATGTGAAACTCTTGTTACTACAGATAAAGTAATTATTTCTGCTGAAATTTCAACAAATTCTAATATAGATTATGAAAAAATAATAAGAAATACGATTATCGAAATTGGTTATAACGATCCATCATTAGGCTTTGATGGTAATACATGTAATATTGAGCTTTATATTGATAAACAGTCAAATGATATATCAATAGGAGTTGATCAGATTGATAATGATATTATTGGAGCTGGTGATCAGGGCATAATGTTCGGTTATGCAACAAATGAAAATAAAAATTTAATGCCTTACCCTATTCTTTTATCTCATAAATTAACAAAGTCTCTTTCGGATAATAGAAAAAATGGTAATTTAAAATTTTTGCGTCCTGATGGCAAGTCTCAAGTATCAATTAAATATAAAAATAAAGTAGCACAATATGTTGATACAGTTCTAATTTCTACGCAACATTCAGAAGATGTTAAAGAAAATGTCCTAAAAGAAGGAATCATTGAGGAAATAATAAAAAAAGAGGTACCTTCGAATCTTATTAATGAGAAAACAAAATTTATTATAAATCCTACAGGACGCTTTGTTATCGGAGGTCCACATGGAGATACTGGTTTAACCGGCAGAAAAATTATAGTTGACACTTATGGAGGTTGGGCAAAACACGGTGGTGGAGCATTTTCTGGGAAAGACCCATCAAAAGTTGATAGAAGTGCTTGCTATATGGCAAGATATATGGCTAAAAATATAGTTGCTTCTGGTTTGTTAAACGAATGTGAAATACAATTAGCATACGCAATTGGCAAACCTGAGCCTGTATCATATTATATAAACTCCTCAGACGTTGACTGTTTTAAAAAAATTGATAAAATTTTAGGTTCTATTAATCAAGTCTTTGATTGTACACCAAAGGGTATAATTAAAAATTTAAATTTATTGAAACCAATTTATAAAAAAACAGCATCATATGGCCATTTTGGTCGGGATGAAAGCGAATTTACTTGGGAAAAAATTGATAAATCAGAGATTATTAAAAATTTATAGTTATTATTAATATGGGGGATTTATATGTCAGACATTAAGGATTCAAAATTAAACAAACAAGGAAGAGATAGAGTAGAATGGGCTTATAAAGATATGCCTGTGCTTCAAGAAATCAATAGCTCTATGTCTAGAAGAAAGCCATTAAAGGGTATTAATATTGCTGCATGTCTTCATGTAACAACTGAAACTGCGAACCTTCTTATTACTTTAAAAAATGCTGGCGCCAAAGTTTCATGCTGTGCATCAAATCCATTAAGTACACAAGATGATGTTGCAGCTCATTTATCAAAAGATTATGGAATAGAAACTTATGCAATCAAAGGGATTAATAACAAGGGCTATTATAAGCATATAATCGACTCACTAAAAATTGGCCCAAATTTAACAATGGATGATGGCTGTGATTTAGTAACAGTTGTTCACAAATCTCATAAAAAGTATCTTCCAAATATAATTGGCGGAACTGAAGAAACAACCACAGGTGTAATAAGGTTAAAAAGTATGTCAAATAATAATATCTTGAAATATCCAATCATAGCCGTTAATAATGCTTTTACTAAACATTTGTTCGACAATAGATATGGAACTGGGCAAAGCGTTATGGATAGTATTATGAGGGCAACAAATAGGCTAGTTTCTGGCAAAAACTTTGTTGTTTGTGGTTATGGATGGTGTGGTAAAGGACTTGCTATGAGAGCCAATGGACTTGGAGCTAATGTAATTGTTACAGAAATTGATCCAACTAAAGCTTTAGAAGCTAAAATGGATGGCTTTAGAGTGATGTCAGGAAATGAAGCATTTATGATTGCTGACTTTATTTGTTCTGTAACCGGCAATTTAAATGTTATTGATAAACATCATTTTAAAAATATGAAAGATGGAGTTATTGTTTCAAATGCAGGCCACTTTAATGTTGAAATAAATATTGATTCTCTCAAAAAAATGTCAACTAAAAGAAAAAAAATTAGAAATGATATTGAGGAATATAGCATAGGAAAAAAGAAGATTTATTTATTATCAGATGGGAGACTTGTAAATCTTTCAGCAGCCGAGGGGCATCCATCAAGCGTAATGGATATGAGTTTTGCTAATCAGGCCTTATGTTCAGAACATATGGTTAAAAATCATAAAAAACTACACAATGATGTTTATGATGTACCAATTGAGCTAGACAATAAGGTGGCTCAAATTAAATTAAAATCTATGGGTGTTGAAATAGATAAGCTTACATCAGAACAAGATGCATATCTTAATTCATGGGAAAGCGGCACATAATAATTTATGAAAGAAATTGTAAAAAATTTCATTAATCATAAAAAAATTACAAGTTCTAGCACAACGTCTAATACTTCAGATTCATATAAAAGAGATTTAAAAATTTTTTTGGATTTTTTATTTACAAATAAAATTAATTCATTTGCTAAAATTAATAAGCCTATTATAGAGTCTTTCATAGAATCAAAAGAATTTAATACATATATAAAAGTTTGGAAAAATAAGAATGGAGAAAAAACTAAAGAGACCACCGGGGTAAGATCAGATTCTTCAAAAAAAAGATTTTTACATACTCTCTCTAGTTTTTTTAAATATTTAATCTTTAAAAAAATTATATCATGTTCACCTCTTCCTACTATAAGATCATCAAGTTTAGAAGATCCTCAATCTCTAACGCTGGAGGAAATCAAAATAATTATGTTTTATTGTGATTCAGATAATTTTTTTGAAGATTTTAATTATCCTCTTAGAGAAAAATGTATAATCGATAGTCTATACTATTGTGGTTTAAGAGTATCGGAATTGATAAATATTCAGATGAAAGATATTAAGTTTAATAATTCTAACCCCTACATACTAATTCATGGAAAGGGTGGCAAAAGTAGGCAGCAGCCCTACCCTACATATAAAAATCTTATTAAATATATTGAAGCTGATAGAGAGCGAATTTTAGAAGGTATTAGTTCAGATTTTCTTTTTGTAAGTAATTATTGGAAAAATAAAAATAAAAATTCCTCAAATAGTATTACTAGACAGTTCGTAGATAAAAGAGTTAAAGAAATATGTATCAATGCATTTAAAAATAATGATAATTCTAATAATTCAACAAATAATAATTTTATTGTAAGAAATAATGGTAGGAAAAAATATAGAATGATTAGTCCACATATGTTCAGACATTCGATTGCTACTCACTTGATAGACGAAGGTGTTGACTTAATAAATATTAGAGAACATTTAGGACATTCTTCCATATCTGTGACAAGTAGATATTTAAAAAGTTTTAGAGAAAAAAAAGATATTTTAAAAAAATTTGGACCTCTAAGTACGGGTGTAGAAAATAATGATTGACCCTATATATTTTATAATAATTCCAATAGTATTATTTTCACTTACGGTTCATGAATATAGCCATGCCCTTGCTTCATATAAGCTTGGTGACGATACTGCCAAACGATTAGGTAGATTAACATTAAATCCGTTAAAGCATCTAGATCCTTTGGGGACATTGGCTATTTTTATAATTAAGTTTGGATGGGCTAAACCTGTTCCAGTCAATATTAATCGCCTAAAGAAAGGGAGAAAAAGTCTGTATATCGTTGCATTAGCAGGCCCACTGTCAAACTTCATAATAGCACTTGTATTCTCTTTATTATTTTATTTAATAGGCTTAGGTGAAATAAATTCCAATACTATTTTATATGATGGAAATTTTTTAAATATTGGGAAATTTATATCTTGGATGATATTTCTAAATATAATGCTAGGAGTATTTAATCTTTTACCAATGCCTCCACTTGATGGAGGAAATATAATATATAGTATTTTACCTGACAACTTAGCTGATAAATTTAATCAAGCTATGTCTAACACTTTGTATAGCATACTTTCAGTGATATTAATTATTTTTATAATTCGCAGTTACCCATATATATTACTAACTCCAATTTTTTTTATTTTGAATTTATTAGCTCCAGATGCTATTTTTTATTTAAATGGATAATTTTAGTGAAGATAATGTTTCTACTTATTCTTTAAAACTAGATATTTTTGAAGGTCCCTTGGACCTATTGTTAACATTAATCAAAGAGAAAGATTTAGATATATATGAAATTTCGTTGGCTGAAGTTACACAGCAATATTTAGAGTATGTTGATTTATTAAAAGAAATTAATTTTCAAAATATTGCTGACTATCTGGTTATCGCAGCAGAATTAACAAGAATTAAGTCCAAATCTCTTCTACCACAAGATGAAGTTGAAGAGGAGATTGAAAATGAAAATGACATTGATCTTATTCAAATGCTTAAAGAATACAAGAAATATAGATTATTATCCGATGATTTGAACAAAAGAAAGATTTTAGGTCGAGATACTTTTAAAAGATTTCAAAATGAAGAATTCAAGTCTGATATTCTATGGGAAGTTGAGAAAACTAATATCTGGAAACTAGTAACCGCAGTAAAAAATGTACTAAATTATGAAAATTATAAAGAAATCCCTGATTTAGATATAATTCCTGATAATATTAATTTTGATGATAGAAAAAAAGAAATCTTAGACTTCTTTGATAAATTAAATATAGTTAAATTTGATAGAATATTTAGTGAAAATAACTCAAGAGAAAAAAATATTGCATCATTATTGATTATTTTAGAATTAGTAAAAGATTCGATAATCGATTTTACTTATCAAGATAATAATAAAATTAATTTTTTTAAAAGGAGTTAAAATGAAGGATTTAAAATCTAAAATGGAAGTATTAATTTTTATAAGTGAAAATCCTATTTCCCTAGAAAATATTTCCGAATTTTTAGATATTGATAAAGATAAAGCCGAAGCTCTTATAAACGATTTGATGAATGAGATTAATGACTTAAAGAGATCTTTTAAGCTTGAAAAAATTGCAGATGGCTATCAGTTTAGGACACATGAGGATTATAAAAATCTTATAAAAGAATATATAAATAAAAAGCCTTTTAAACTTTCAAGAGCGTCATTAGAAGTTTTAGGGATTATTGCAAAGAGACAGCCTATAACAAAATTAGAGATTGATAAGATTAGAGGGGTTGATTCCATTGGGGTTATAAATGTCTTACTAGAAAGAGATATAATAAAAGTTTCGGGTGAAAAAAATGCCCCCGGCAAACCATATTTGTACAAAACAACAGACTTTTTCTTGGAAGTATTTAGTTTAAACAATATTAACGAAATACCTGATATTGATGAATTTAATGATTATGAAGCTTCAGAAACTTAGACTTATATTCTGAATATAATTTTTCTTGAAGTTCGAACATTGTCTTCTCATTTTTTAAATTATCATGATCATAGCCTAATAAATGAAGAATTCCATGAATAGATAGTATTATTACTTCTTTTGACAAAGAATTTTTATTTTTTAAAATATTTTTTTTACAATAATTCATAGAAATTAAAATTTCTCCTAGTATATTATTTGAGCTATTTTCATAATTAAAACTTAGAACATCTGTTGATGTATTTTTTTGTCTATATTCGTTATTTATTTTTTTCATTTTATAATCTGATATAAATGTTATATAAATAATCTTTGAGGACAATTTAAGTCTCTTCAATACATAAGTTATTGCATTATTTAGGGATAATTTATTGAATCTTCTAGTATAGTTATTAGAATCGCTTATTATAAGAGGCATTAAAAGAAAATGATACCATTAATATCTATAGTAGGAAGACCAAACGTAGGAAAATCGACACTGTTCAATAGATTAGTGGGGATTAGACATTCAATAATTTTCAAAGAGCCTGGTAGCACCAGAGATCTATTATCAAAAAAATTTATAATTGATAATAAAGAGTATGAACTGATTGACTCAGGGGGTTTTGATAAAAATAAAGATCTTTACCCCACACTCATAAGAAAAAAAATTATTGAGGTTATTAAAAAGTCTAATCTTATAATTTTTTTATTAGATGGTAAGTCTGGACTTCAAAAAGAAGATTTTGAATTAATTTCATTAATAAGAAAAGAGAACAAAAGTATGGTGACCGTAATAAACAAAATTGACTATAAACACTTTGATGAAAATTTACCAGAATTTTATAAATTGGGAGAGTCAAAGATGATTAGTATTTCTGCAGAACATGATAGAAATATTATAGAACTAAAAGATTTTATTTATAAAAATATAGGAAAAGTTAAATCCAATGAAGTTGAAGATTATTATTCAAAAATTGCTATAGTTGGAAAACCTAATGTTGGTAAATCTACTCTCATAAATAAAATAGCAGAAGAAGAGATATCTATAGTAAGTGAAAAACCCGGAACAACTAGGGATTCAGTAAATCTTGAAATAATAAGAAACAAAAAAAAATATATGTTTATTGATACTGCTGGTTTAAGAAGAAAGTCCAAAATATATGAAAAAGTTGAATATTATTCTACCTCCAGAGCAATAGATACTATTCAGAACTCCAATATAGCGGTTTTTATGATTGATTCACAATTAGGTCCGTCAAAACAAGATTCTAAGATTTTAAACCTTATAAAAAAAAATAATAAAGCTGTAATTATTTTACTTAATAAATCAGATCTAATTCCAAAAGAGCTTAAAAATAACAAAAGACTAAAAGAAGTTGTTCTTCAATATTTCCCTCAAATAAACTATGCAAAAATTATCGTTATATCTGCATTGGAAGGGAAAAATATAAATAAAATCTTTAAAGAAATAGATGAAATTGAAATAAAATTGAATTTTAAAGTGAATATTAACAACTTTAATAAATTTTTAAAAGTAATTGTAGAAAAATATTCAGTTCCAGTTCAAAGAGGAAAAAGATTTAAAATCTACTATGGATCACAAACTAAAACTAATCCACCAGAATTTATAATTTTTTCAAACTTTGCAAAAAATCTGCCCAATCCATTTAGAAAATTTTTTGAACGGTCAATTAGAAATGAATATGGACTTGATGGTATAAGTTTTAAATTAAGCTTTAGAACTACTAGAAAAGAGTGACTCTATAACCAATAGAACTTTATTAGCTATTATTCGAGAATCATATTGATTTACTGATTTCTTTCTTGAATTGAATCCCATATTAAGTCTCAAATCTTCATTCTCTATCAAACTAACAATATTTTTAGTCGGACTTTCATTTATACTATGAGAGTAACCATTGATACCATTATCTATTGCCTCACCTATACCACCTATTCTAAATCCTATTATTGGCTTGCTCAAAGCCATTGATTCCACAACTACTCGAGGAAATGGGTCAGGATATCTTGAAGGAATAAAGAAAATATCAAAATCAGCTATATAAGATTCTACGTCAGTTTTATAGCCAGTAAAAATAAATTTATTTGTTAAATTATATTCTTCAACTTTATCTTTTAATTTATTCATCAAATTTTGTTTGAAATAAAATGGAGTATCGCCAACAATAACAAAAGTACAATCTTTTTTGAAAACATGAGATATTTCTTTACAAACTTCAATAAAATACTCAAAACCTTTTCTTGGAACAATTCTACCTACAGTCCCAATTATTATTTTATTTTTTTCAATTCTATATTCATCTCTTAATTTTTTAATAATTTTATTATTTGAGAATTCATCGGTGTCAATTCCATTATTAATCACAATATTTTTGTTTTTAAATTTAAATTGATCACTAGTAGCATTTGAAACACAAATAATTTTTTTAATGTTTTTAAATTTTCCACATCTATTAATAAGCCATTTAAAAAAAACGTTTGTTTGTATATTCCTGACATGCCATACAGTTTTAATATTATAAAAAAAACCAACTATAGAGCCAAAAATCTTAGCTTGAGTACCATTACAGTAAATTAGGTCAATTTTATTTTTTTTTATTAAACTTTTTAAAGTAATAGATAGAATTATTAATCTAATTATGTTGATTATAATATCTAAAGGCAATACAGATATACTTTTTCCAAAGATATTAAAATTTTGTTTCTTAAGGTTTTCAGGGAAATTTTTTGAAACAATTTCATTAATATTTAAATTTTCATTTTTAATATTTTCTGAAAAAGCATTTTTTGATGGAATAAGAACATGAACTTTATATTTATTATAATCAAAGTGTTTAAGTAAATAAAAAAGACTTCTTCCTGGTCCACCATCTCTTACAGAATGATTAAGAAATAAAATACTTTTTTTCATTTTAACAAAATAACACAGAATTATGAGTTTTTAACTAACTTGACAATTACTTTTATTATTAGACAATATCAATTAATTATTTTTGTTATGAAAAAATCTAAATATATATGGTTTAATGATAAATTTGTTCAATGGGATAAAGCAACCACTCATGTTCTTAGTCATGGTTTACATTATGGATCAGGGATTTTTGAAGGTATAAGAGCCTATTCAAATAAAAAAAATACTTTTATATTCCGATTAAGTGATCATTACACACGTTTTTATAATTCGGCAAAAGTTGCATTTATCAAAATACCTTATTCACAAAAAAAACTTGAGAATGCAACATTAGAATTAATTAAAAAAAATAAGTTAAAAGATTGCTATATAAGGCCATTGGCTTTTATAGGTGATGGTTCTATTGGGATTAATCCTTCAAATAATAAAATTAATGTAATAATTGCAGCTTTTAAATGGGGAACATATTTAGGTGAAGAAGGTGTTAAAAAAGGCATAAGAGCAAAAATATCATCATTCTCTAGAATGGGAGTTAATTCTTTTATGACAAAATCAAAAATATCAGGAAACTATATAAACTCTGTTTTTGCCAAGAGAGAAGCTTTAAATGCAGGTTATGATGAAGCATTGATGCTTGATACAGACGGCTATATTTCTGAGGGAACTGGGGAGAATATATTTATTGTTAGAAATAATAAAATAAAGACTACTCCAATTACTTCAGTGCTAGAAGGTATTACTAGAGACTGTGTAATTGAAATAGCAAAAAACAATAACTTAGAAGTTATAGAGCAAAAATTTACCAGGGATGAGTTATATATAGCTGACGAGGTATTTCTTTCTGGAACAGCTGCGGAAATAACACCAGTTAGAGAGATAGATGATAGAAAAATTAGTAGTGGAAGTCCTGGAAAAATTACAAAAATTATTCAAGAGGAATATAAAAATCTTGTAAGAGGCATTAATAATCCTACTAGTAATTATTTAACAAAAATTTAGATAGCTCCCAAATAATCAAGCAAAGTCATGACGCCAAAGCCTGTGGCACCTGGTGCTAACCAGGATCTCTTAGAGTCTATGTAAGCTGGACCAGCAATATCAATATGAGACCATGGTATGGATTTATCTACAAAATGTTGCAGGAACATAGCTGCTGTTATAGCGCCGCCGTATCGAGTTGAAGCAGAATTTTTTATATCAGCTATGTTGCTTTCAATTGAAGATCTAAGATCTTCATCCAAAGGAAGTTCCCATATTTTTTCACCTGCATTATTAGAGGATTTTAAGATTTTTTCTGCTTGCTTTACAGTATTAGAGAATAAACCCGCAGTATAATTCCCTAATGCTACCATGCAAGCACCTGTTAAAGTTGCTAAGTCAATCATTTCGGAGACTTTGAGTCTATTTGCATATTCAATGGCATCGGAAAGTATGACCCTACCCTCAGCATCAGTATTAATAACTTCAATAGATTTACCACTAAGTCCAACTACTACATCATCAGGCCTATATGCATTTGGGCCAGGCATATTTTCGGCAGAAGGGATAAGACCATGGACCTCTAAGTTTTGAGGTTGCAACAAAGATAGAGCTTCAAAAACACCAACAACACATCCTGCACCAGCCATATCCATTTTCATAGTAACCATATAATCAGCAGGCTTTAAGGACAATCCTCCACTGTCATAAGTCATACCTTTTCCTATTAGAGCAATTTTCTTAGTTTTTTTATTTTTAGAAACAGATTTATATTTAAGATGTATAAATCTTGGCATGTTAGCACTACCTTTACCAACATTCCATATACCAAGCATATTCATTTTTTTTAAATCTTTCTCATTAAAAATCTCACAAGTAACATTTTTTCTTTTTGATATTCTATAAGCATATTTTCCAAGTTCGGCTGGAGTTAAAATTTCGGGTTGCTCATTAACTAAAAGCCTTGTCATATTGACACCCTCAATAACATTTTTACTTTTGTTTAATATTTTAGTAAAAGTTGAGGGTGATATTTTGTTTAAAATTATAGTGATATTAATATCATTTAAATTTGATTTTTTACTTTTATATTTATCAAAATAATAGTGGCCATAGTATAAGCCCATTAAAAATTTTTCAATTTTTATATTATCAAAGCTATTAGGTAAGACAATTTGTAAAGAAGATATTTTTTGCTTGGATGATACTATTGAGTAAGTAATTGATGAAGCACATCTGAAAATTTTTTCATTAGTTAAATCTTTTTTAGTTCCTAATCCTATAAATTTCTTTGAAGAAGACTTTTCATTATCAATTTCATTAAATATAAAGGATTCATTAAAATTCCCTTCAAAAGACTGACTTTGTGCAAATTGAGAAATTTGTTTTTTTAAATTTCCATAGGCACTAAAGCTTTTATTTAGTTCAGTACTAAGTAAAACATGATATGTAGTTTCAAAATTAGTTATATTATTATTATTAGTTATAAATAAAGCCATAAAGGATTATAACTAATATTATTAATAAAATAAAAAATGATAAATATTACAAAATATTACTTGGTTTTAATTTTATTTTTTTTCATATTAGGATGTACTAATAATCAGAGTGAAAAAAATGTTTTTAACCCCAGTAAAATTGATTTAAAAGTTTTAAATACTGGTAAAAAAAATATTCAAAAATATGAGTTTTATATTATTAATTTTTGGGCTTCGTGGTGTATTCCATGTAAAAATGAAGTTTTAATTTTAAATAAATTAGATTATGAAAATAAAAATTTAAAAGTAATTGGCATATCGATAATGGATGTTTATTCCGAATCATTGAATTTCATAAAATCAAATAATGTTCAATATGAAAATTATTGGGACGAGAAGCTTGTATCATTAAAAAATTTTAATTCAATCAACAGTATTCCTGTAACTTTAATTTTTAATGATAAAAATGAGATCATACTTAGATTAGATGGCGAGCTAGATGAAAAATCTTATTTGAAAATATTAGAGTTAGTAAAAAAATGATAGATTCATCTTCAACATTTGTTGCATTAATTGCAGGACTTTTATCCTTTTTTTCTCCTTGTATTTTTCCACTATTTCCAATTTATCTTACGACCTTAGGACTTGATGGAAAAATCAGTTCTAAAACTAATAAAAACATTGTTTTATCTACATTGATTTTTATATCGTCTTTTACCTTTATTTTTTTACTATTGGCACTAACCTCAACTTCAATAGGTTTGTTCCTCAATATTAACAAACTATTAATGATAAAGATTTCAGGGATTTTAATTATTCTTTTTGGGCTTATTAATATTGGTTTTTTCAAAAATATGTTTTTTAATAAAACATATCTATTAAACATAAACTCAGACAACAAATTTTTTAAACCTTTCTTACTTGGAATATCATTTGGTTTTGCCTGGACACCATGTATTGGACCTGTTCTAGGTTCGGTACTAGCCTATTCTGCAGCTGGAAAAAATATTGAAAGCTCTTTGATAACATTAAGCTTTTATTCAATTGGATTGGGAATACCCTTTTTTATAGGATCTTTGGGTTTTAAAAGTTTAATTAAAAAATTTAATAATAAGTCAAAAATTTACTATTTTTTCGGAAATTTTATGGGTTTTTTATTAATTATTTTTGGTATTGTTGTATTTAACAATAAAATATATATATTGAACTTATATTTTCAAAAGTTTATAAATTTTTTAAATAATTTTTTTATTTAATTTTGTTCTAATTTTTATTATTTGATGTAAAATTTATTAATTGTTTTAATAGGAGTATTATCATGAGCGAAGAGACCAAGAATGACGAGATAGTAAATAGAAGAGAAGAAGCCTTAGATTATCATTCCAAAAATCCGAGTGGAAAAATTGAAATAAAAGTTACTAAAGCAGCTGAGACACAGGATGAATTATCTCTAGCTTATTCACCTTGGGTTGCAGAACCATGTAAAGAGATTCATGAAGATGTGCAAAATGTTTATAAGTATACCAACAAAGGAAACTTAGTAGCCGTTGTATCAAATGGAACAGCAGTATTAGGTTTAGGCGATCTTGGTCCTGAAGCTAGTAAGCCTGTTATGGAAGGTAAGGCTGTATTATTTAAGCGATTTGCTCAAGTAGATGCCTTTGATATAGAAATTAAAACAACAGATGTTGATGAAATTATCAGGACAGTCGAACTACTTGAACCAACATTTGGAGGAATTAATCTTGAGGATATAAAGGCCCCTGAGTGTTTCAGAATTGAGGATGAACTTAAAGAGAAAATGAATATACCTGTGTTTCATGATGATCAACATGGAACTGCTATAATTTCCGCAGCGGGTCTTGTAAATGCATGTGAATTAATTGGTAAAAAAATGTCAGAAATAAAAATTAATATAAATGGTGCTGGTGCTTCTGCCATATCTTGTGCAAGATTGTTTATAACTCTTGGGGCTAATCCTAACAACATACTTATGTGTGATAGTAAAGGGGTTATATATAAAGGTCGAGAAAATTTAAACAAGCAGAAAGAAGAATTCGCTGTTGAAACGGATTGTAGAACCTTAGAAGATACTTTTAAAGGATCTGATGTATTTATTGGTTTATCTATTGGAAATGTAGTTTCAAAAGATATGGTCCTAGATATGAATGATAATCCAATAATTTTTGCAATGGCAAATCCAGATCCAGAAATATCTCCTAAAGATGCCTATGAAGCTAGGCAAGATATTATTATGGCTACAGGAAGAACTGATTATCCAAATCAGGTAAACAATGTTCTTGGTTTTCCTTTCATCTTTAGAGGAGCATTAGATGTTGCAGCAACTGAAATTAATGAGGAAATGAAAGTAGCTGCTTCATTAGCTTTAGCTAAATTAGCAAAACTCGGAGCATCAAAAGATATAGCAAAACGACATAATCGAGAAGAATTAGTTTATGGTAAAGATTATATTGTACCCTCACCTTTTGATCCTAGAGTTCTAGTATGGGAATCATATGCTGTTGCAAAGGCAGCTATAGAAACTGGTGTAGCACGATTGAAAATAGACCTAGATGAATATAAATCTAAACTAGAGAAAATGGCTGGAGTAGAACCACAAAATTTTGATGAATAGAAAGATATTTTTTTTATTTTTTGTTTTCTTTTTTATCAACCCTAACTTGCAATCAGCTGAATTAACTGAAGAATCTTCTTTCTTTCTTGATTCTCTTAAAGGGGATGTTAAAGAAGCCTATGATTATGCAATAAAAAATTCAGAAATTTTGAGTAATTTTTCTTGTTATTGTGGGTGTGAAAAAATTAAGCATACAAGTAACAAATCATGTTTTATCAAAAAAATTGATCAAGATATAATTCAGTTAACTAACCATAGTGTTTCTTGTCCAATATGTATTGATGTTGCTCTCACTGTAAAATATCTTACTCAAGATGGATTTAGTTTAAATGAAATAAGATCTATTCTAGATGATGCTTATGTTGGATATCCTTCTACACATACTAAATTAGAATTAAACGGGAGCTCTACAAAAAGCTGTTGCAATGAATAAAATCTTATTTTTTGCTTTAATAATTATTTTCATAACATCATGTAATGGAGATAAAAAAATAAATACGCAATTCATCTTGATCAACAAAGTTATATTAAATGAATATGATCTAAAAAAATTTGAATATAAAGGACTGAGTAATCGTCGTGCAGCAGATAAGGCTTATATGCTTGAGTTAAAATTTAAAGAACTTAAGGGTTTCAATATAATCAATTTTTGGGCATCTTGGTGCTATCCATGTATAGAGGAAGTTGAGGATTTTAATGATTTTATGGTACAGGAGAATTCAAATTTGGAAATTATTGGTATAAATATTTTTGATGATTATGAAGAGGCTAAGAAGTTTATTTTATCGAATAGACCAGACTACCCTAATTTTTTTGATGAAACTAAAACAATTCCAATAGAATTTGGGGTTTCAGGTGTTCCCGAAACTTTTTTTTTGTATAACAACAGAATAATATATAAATATGTTGGTAAAATAAGTTCAGATAAAATAAATGAGGGTCTAAGCAAAGCTTTTACATATGTCGAAAATAATAATTAATTTACATCTTCTTGTATTTATTTTATTAATCCCACTATCAACTATAGCTAATAATAAAGTTTATGAAATTTCCAACGAATTAATGTGTCCTGTTTGTCAGGGTCAAACTGTTGCAGAATCTAATTCTGGCCTTGCGATATCAATGAGAGAGGTTGTTAAAAAACAAGTTTCCGAAGGTAAAAGTAAAAAGGAGATATTAAATTATTTTGTAAATATTTATGGTGATACTATTTTGGCTACCCCACCTGTAAAAGGGTTTGGAATTATTTTATATCTATTTCCAATTCTAGTATTAGTTGGTTCAGTTTTATTCTGGATTAGAAGGTTTAATAAATGATTTTTGATCAGAATTTTAAAAGGCTAAAAGTCATAAAAGAATCTGTAAAATTAGAAAAATTAAATATAAATAAAAAAAGCTTTGTCGCATATTGGATGTCCTCTAGTCAAAGGGTTTATTACAATTACTCTCTTAATGAATCTTTAAAATTAGCAAAAAAATTAAAAGTTTTGCACAAAACATTTTTTGTTTATAATTCTCAACATTATAATTCACTTTCTAGGCATCTTGAATTTATGCTGAATGGCTTAAAAGAAGTTAATAATCAATTAAATTCCTTAGGACATCAATTATATTTTTATAATTATAGCAATTCATTAATGAAGTCAATATTAAAAGATTGTGTAAGTTTAGTAGTTGATTCAACTTATACAAATAGAGCAAAAAAATATCAAAAAAAAATTTTTGATAATCTGGATATTAATATATATTCAGTAGATAATCTTTATCTACCTGTAAAAAGGGTATCAGATAAACAAGAGTACTCGGCAGCGACCTTTAGAAAAAAATACTATACAGAATTAAAGGACAAACTTCATATTCATAAATTTAAAATACCATTATTATTAAAAGAAGTTGATTCTATAAAGATCCAAAATAACTTCACAAATATAATTAATAAAGAAATTAATTATTTAAAGACCGATGAATTTATAGATAAAAAAGTTATTAATATTTCGGGTCCCATATCAGCTGAAAATGAAATAGATAGCTTCATTGACAGTAATTTTGACAGCTACGAAGAAAATTGTAGCAATCCTGAGTATATAAAAAATTCAACCATCAGTAGATTTTTACATTATGGACAGATAACAGCGTCACAAATTATATCCAAATTAAATAAAAATATATCAATAGAGCACCCTTTTTTAGAACAGCTCTTAATAAGAAGAGAATTGGCTTATAATTTTACTTCTTATAATGATAATTATAATAATTACAAATCTTTACCAAGTTGGGCATTAAATACTCTTGAGAAACATCTGACGGACAAAAGGGAATATATTTATGAATTAAGTGATTTTGAGTTTGCTAAAACGCATGATAAATACTGGAATGCCGCTCAGATTCAACTTCTTACAACAGGCTATATTCATGGATATATGAGAATGTATTGGGGTAAAAAGATTCTAGAGTGGACACCAGGATATAAGGATGGAATAGAAATAGCATTATATCTTAATAATAAATATCAATTAGATGGTAGAAATCCCAATAGTTATGTTGGTGTTCTGTGGTGCTTTGGATTACATGATAGAGCTTGGCGGGAAAGAAATGTTTATGGAAAAATCAGATATATGAATGATAACGGATTAAGAAGGAAATTTAATATAGAAAGATATGTTGATTTTTTCAATCAAAGAGAACTATTTTAATAAAAATTTTTCAAATTTTTTACTATACTTAAAATTAATAATATTTTTATTTTCAAAAGAAATAAATAAGGGAAAATTTTGATCTAAGTTATCATTCACGAGTAGCTTATCAATATCCATCAAATTTAAAGTATTTGCCAAAATATCATTATTAGAGTTTGAATTTGTCGCAACAATTATTATTAAATCATCTCGAACTGCCAATTCATTATCCTTCATATTCAAATTAAAAGTGTAAAAATCTTCATCTAGTTTATAAACAGAATATGAGTCAATTAAATTAAAATTAATTTGGTCAAATATATAACTTGGTAATTCGATATACTCTGAATCTTTTAATTGATAGTTGTATTTTGTAATAATTTTATCAAAGGTAATTGCGAATCTATCTAATTTTTCGCTAATTAAATAATCTTTAATGTTATCTACGATTATCCCCTTTATAATTGAATCAAAGCTTAATTTTGTACATTTCTGCTTTTTAGAGAAAACATTGTTTATTTTAATTTTAATATTTGTCATTATTGTACATCTTGAATGAACCTCAGATTTTAAGTAATAATCTAATTTTTTAACTTTTTGACTTTTATTTAATAGTGTAAAAGACGTTGGATTAAATTTACCTTTAGTAATTTTATTGAAATCGTTCAATACTTTATAAGCATCAACAAATATATCGGGAGCTGAGACATCTGAGTTTTTCTCTAAATCATTAAACCTTGAAATAAAAGAACTTGAATCATATTCATTCAGAGCATCAGATATTTGATCAATTTTACTTTTAATTGCTCTCTTTTGTTCAACTGTTAGAGAATCAAGTGTATGAATCTTGAGCTTTCTATCTATTATATTATATACTTTCGTGATACCATATGTGTCTAGGCATGGAAATGCAATAAAAATAAATATAAGAATAAAGCGCATTGAATGATAAATTCTAACTTATACAAAAATACATTCAAAACTTCTTTTGAAGTCGTACCTCCAAAGTATGAAATTAATAATATTTTTTTAAAAAAATTAGTTAAATACTCTAATAAATTTGATCTTTTAGATCTAACCTGCTGTCCTATGGCAAATCTCAGAATAACGCCCATAAGTCTTGCTCATTTACTTATTGGCCAAGGAGTTAATTCTCAAAAAATTATCATTAACTTTTCCACCAGAGATAGAAATACATTAGCTTTACAAAGTGAGATATTAGGAGCTTTAGCAATGAAAATAAACAAAATACTAGTTGTCAAAGGAGATAGAATAATCAAAGGTAACTCAAAAAAATCTAAAGAAGTCTTTGAGGTAAATACAGGAAAATTAATTAAAATTCTTTCAGATTTAAGAGAAGGATATGATTATAGTAAAAATAGAACAAATACTTCTCTAAATTATGAAATATTCTCTACGCTCAACCTTAACAAATCCTATAAAGAATTAAAAAAAATTATTAATCAAAGATTAAAACTGGGATCCAATTTTTTTATAACTCAACCAATATACTCTGAAAGTGATTTTGAACTTATGTCAAAACTATCTTTGAATACAGATTATAAAATTTTATGTGGAATTCTGCCTATAACTAACTCTAAGGTTCTGAATAATGTTTTTAAAAAACTAGGCGGTATTAATATCGATACAGAACATCTAAAAAAAATAAAAAAGATAGATGAAAATAAAATTTTTAATCATTCCAAGGAATATTTAAAAAATTTAATTAAAGTGTACAAGGATAATTTGGATGGAATTCATATAATGACATCAGGTGATATATCTAAAGCGTTAAAATTAATAGAGAATATATAATGCCAAACACAAAAGATACATTCAATTCTATTGCATCGGTTTATGATAAAATCAATAATATTATTAGCTTGGGTAGACACAAGAATTGGAAATCATTTTTTATTAGCAATGCAAATTTTGAGGGAAAAATATTAGATATCGCAACTGGGACAGGTGATATAATTTCATCAATTAAAAAGATCTATCCAAATACTAATTGCTACGGAATTGACCCATCAAAAAATATGCTATATATAGCTAAGCAAAAAAATAAAGATATTAATTTTATAGAAGGATATTCTGAAGATCTTCCATTTCCTGACAATAGTTTTAATTTTATAACAATATCTTTTGGCATACGAAATACCTTATCTATAAATGAATCACTCAAAGAAATTCATCGAATTTTGAAAAAAAACCAACATCTATTAATTATGGAATTTTCAAAAACTGAAAATTTTTTTCTAAAAGTATTTACAAGTCTATATCTTTTTTTGGTAATTCCAATTGTTGGTCTTTTATATGGTAAATTTAAAGAATATTTTTATTTATCAAGTTCAATAAGTAATTTTTATACTCCAAAAGAATTCCAAAAAATATTAGAAAATAATTTTTTCAATGTAGAATCAGTTAATTCATTTAATTTTGGACTTGTTACAATCTATAAAGCTAAGAAGATTTAAAAGTTTCAAGAATTTGGTTTTGATAAAACTCTAATTTTTCTTCACTTAAATAATAATGTGGAGCTGTCAATATAGGTAAATCTAATATGTTTCTATATTTTGCAATTTTATCATATACTTCATCATCAGAACCAACAATTGCAAATTTTTCTACCATTTCATCGCTTACATTTTTTATCATTGAATCAATATCTTTATCGAAATAAGCTCTTCTTATTTTTTCTATATTCGAACCAAAACCAAGTTGAACAAAAGGCTCTGAATAAGCTTTTACAATTGAGTAAAAAGCTATAGTTCCCTTACAATCTTTTATTCCCTGAGCTTTATCACTATTAATAGCACATAAAATTATTGATGAAATATGAGAATCTTTATTTTTTTTTAAAGGTATTATATTATTTTTAAGATATTCTTTTGAACAAACAACATGTCCTAAATATCCGTCAGATTCATTAAGGGCTATATTAGACATTTTGGGTCCTATTCCAGCAATCTTTATTGGAATCTGCTCTCTATGAGCTTTAAATGGCCTTTTAAAGGCTTTAATTTCTATTTTATGGAACTTATCCGCAAATTCTATGTCTTGACCGCTATATAGGCCATTTTGTATATTTTTTAAAATCTTAACCAGTGAACTCATTCTTTCTGAAGGCTTATCAAAGTTTTCTGATCCATGCCATTTTCTGTTGGTATTAATAGCACCTGATCCTAACCCCAATATTAATCTTCCGTTTGATAAACTATCAATATCCATTGCCGAAATAGCTGTAATTAATGGGCTTCTAACAAAAGCTAATGTAACTGCTGATCCGATTTTTATATTTTTGGTTATTTCAGCAATAAATGTTAATTGCTCAAATGAAGAACGGTAAAGTTCAGTAACCCAAGCAGAATGAAAGTTGTAATTATCAGCCTTTTTTACAACTTCTTTTATATTTTTAAATGAATTAGGATCTAAAATTATTCCAAGATTATTATTCATAATCTAATATACTATTTATCAGAAGTGCTTGGCTGAACTTCTTCACTGACTTGAGATTCAACTTCTCTGAATGGGACATCTAAACCAACAAGCTCAATTGCTGAGAGTGGTGCTGAGTCTCCTCTTCTATATGAAAGTTTGATAACTCTCGTATAACCACCAGGTCTATCTATAAAACTTGGCGCGATAAACTCAAACAGATTCTTAAGAACATCTCTGTTTTTTATTTTTGCATCTACAATTCTTCTAGAATGAACAGAATCAATCTTAGCAGTAGTTATCAATTTTTCAGAAAATCTTTTTAACTCTTTTGCACGAGCATCAGTAGTAATAATTCTACCATGTCGGAATAGTTCAGTAGCAAGATTCTTCAACAAAGATAATCTATGTTGGGTCTTTAATCCAAGCTTACCTTTTCTAACTCTATGTCTCATTTACAAAACTCCCCGCTGAATCATCATTGGGCTCATCCTCTTTAAGCTTTCTTTGCTCATAATATAAATCTTTATTAATATCCTCACCCAATCTAAGATTATATGAAGATATAACATCTCTAACTTCATTTAGAGATCTTTTACCAAAATTTTCCAAATTTAATAAATCTTCTTCATTCAACTGAATAAGATCTCCAAGATATTTTATACTAGCTTTTTCTAAACAATTTAATGACCTAGCAGAAAAATCTAGCTCTTCAATTTTTGTGAAAAGGACGTCTTCTGAACCTATTATTTCATCACTTTCTTCTTCAACAATTGGTATTGAATCAATTTCCTCTTCATCAAAATTAACAAAAACAGACATTTGATCTTTAAGTATTTTTGCTCCATAGGCGACAGCATCCTCTGGCAACAAAGTCCCATTAGTCCATACCTCGATAGTTAATCTTTCATAATCTGTTCTTCTACCAACTCTTGCCGCTGTTACATTGTAATTGACTTTTAATACAGGGGAAAAAATAGAATCAACTAATATTTCTCCAATTGAATGATTATTTTCATCTCTGGATTCCGTGGGCATATAGCCCCTACCCATCTCTATAGTCATTTCAATATCAAGTTTTGCACTTTCTGACAATGTAGCAATAAATTGATGGTCATTAACAATTTCTATATTTTGATTTGTTTCAATATCTTTTGCTGTAACCTCACCTTCACCTTCATAACTTAAACTAACTGTCTGTGGGTCATAAGTATTCATTTTTAAATTTAATTTTTTTAAATTTAATATTATTTCAGTAACATCTTCTTTTACACCTGTAATTGTTGAAAATTCATGCTGAACACCATCAATTTTTACTTTAGTGATAGCTGGCCCCTGTATTGAAGAAAGTAATATTCTTCTTAAAGAATTTCCAATTGTTTGCCCATATCCTTTTTCAAGAGGCTGACATATAAATTTTCCATAAGTTTCAGATTTTGATTTTTGATCTATTTGTATGGATTTTGGTTTATGTAAACCAATCCAATTTCGCTGAAATTCCATTTATACTCCCTATAATTTAGAATAAAATTCAATAATTAATTGCTCATCAAGAGGTAACGTAAAATCATCTCTTGTAGGTAATCTTTTTACTACACCACTTAGTTTATCCGAATCAAGATCAAGCCATTCTGGAACACCTCTTCTAGCGACAGACTCGACTGATTCTTTAATTCTTTTTTTATCTTTACTCTTTTCTTTTATCTCAATTACATCATTAATTGAAATTAAAAAAGAAGGAATATCTACTTTTTTGCCATTTACTAATATATGTCCGTGGTTTACATACTGACGCGCTTCATTTCTTGAACTAAGAAATCCTAAACGATATACAACGTTATCAAGTCTTCTTTCAAGATTAGAAATTAAATTATTTCCTGTAACACCAGGTTGTTTGTTTGACTTAACAAAATTAATTCTAAATTGTTTTTCTGTTAGTCCATATATTCTTTTTAATTTTTGTTTCTCTCTTAATCTGATTGCATACTCGGAAGATTTCTGTCTAAACTTTGATTGGCTCTGGCCAGGCAATATGTTTAGCCTTCTAGCAGCTTTATCGGAAAAAGATCTATCGCCTTTAAGAAATAACTCTTGTCCTTCTCTTCTTGATAATTTTGTGGTTGGTCCCGTATATCTAGCCAATTAATATCCCTAAACTCTTCTTTTTGCAGGTGGTCTGCAGCCATTATGTGGCAGAGGAGTTACATCCTTAATTAAATTGATTTTAATTCCTGCAGTTTGGATTGATCTTATAGCTGTTTCGCGTCCTGGTCCTGGGCCTTTAACATAAACAGCGATAGTTTTCATCCCTAATTCTGCAGCTTTTTTTGCGGCATCCTCTGCCGCTAATTGTGCTGCAAAAGGAGTTCCTTTTCTGGTTCCCTTAAATCCTTCTTTTCCTCCTGCTGCCCAAGATAGAACATTTCCATCATTATCTGTAATTGTAACAATGGTATTGTTAAAAGTTGCTTGGATATGAGCAATTCCAGATTCAACAAACTTTTTTGTTTTTTTACTTTTTTTTGTTTTTTTCAAAATTATTTAGCTCCTACTTCAAACCAGCCTGTTTCTTTTTGGCTATAGCAAGACCCTTCTTACCTCTACGAGTCCTAGCATTTGATTTTGTTCTTTGTCCTCTGCATGGTAGTTTTTTTCTATGTCTTACACCTCTGTAAGATACAATTTCCTGTAGCCTCTTAATATTATTTTGAACTTCAACTCGAAGTTCTCCTTCAACAAGATATTCACTTTCAATTAATTGCCTAATTCTTGAAACATCATCATCAGTTAGTTGAGATGTTTTAACAGAGGAGTCAATATTTGCCTTTTTAAGAATATCTTGTGATATCCTCTTTCCAATCCCATAGATATAAGTAAGAGATATTAGAACTCTTTTATTCTCAGGTATGTCTACTCCAGCTATTCTAGGCATAAATACTCCATTAAAGCGTTATATTATATATGATAATGTCATTTCAATCTATATGTTATTCTACCTTTTGTCAAATCATAAGGTGATACCTCAACTTTCACTTTATCCCCAGGCAAAATCCTTATAAAATGAGTTCTCATCTTGCCTGAAACATATGCTAATATTTGATGGCCATTTTCAAGCTCTACCTTAAACATTGCATTTGGAAGAGCTTCCAAAATAGAACCTTCTAATTCGACTCTTTCTTCTTTTGCCATAATAATTAATTGGTTAAAATTTTTGGACCATTCTTGGTTAATGCAACAGTATGCTCAAAATGCGCAGATAAACTGCCATCACAAGTCTTAACTGTCCAATTATCATTACTTAACTCGACTTCAAAGTTACCAATATTTACCATTGGTTCAATTGCTAAAACCATTCCCTCCTTAAGTTTCATTGATTTTGACCTGTCATTATTATCTAAAATAAAATTAGGTACATGTGGCTCTTCGTGCAAATCTTTTCCTATTCCATGACCAACGTAGGATCTAACAACTGTAAATCCGTTTTTTTCAATATGATCCTGAATCGCTTTAGATATATCATAAATTTTATTTCCAACTTGAGCTTTTTGAATTCCTAGGTTTAAAGATTCTTTAGTAACATTCAAAAGTTTAGTAATATTTTCGCTTACATTGCCAACAGGAAAAGTAAATGCAGAGTCTGCATAGAAAGTTCCATCATATACGCCAAAATCTACACCTATTATATCGCCTTGTTTGAGAATCTTGTTTTTAGAAGGCAATCCATGGACTACTTCATTATTAATTGATGCACAAATAGATGAGGGAAAATTTTGATATCCTTTGAAAGCGGGAATAAATCCTTTAGAGATTGTATATTCTTCTGCTAATTTATCTAATTCCCATGTAGATATACCAGGCTCAATGTTTTTGACTATAATTTTTCTTACATCTGAAATTATTTCACCGCATGCACTCATTTGATTAATTTCATTTTTATTTTTAATTTTCACTGACATTACGAACTATAATAACTTTTCAATATCAGAACTAACCTCTTCAATCGAATTATCTCCCTTAATTTCTAATAATTTATTACTATTTTTATAAAAATCTTTAATAGGTAAAGTTTGATTTTTATAAACCTCTAATCTATTTTTTATTGTGGTCTCATTATCATCACTTCTTCCACGAGATAACAATCTCTTTATTAAAATATCATCATCAACTTCCAATGAAATAACTTTGTCTATTTCTTTGTTAGACTCTATAAGCATCGAATCTAAAGCTTCAGCCTGAGAAATAGTTCTAGGAAATCCATCAAAAAGAAACCCGTTTACATTAGTAGTAGATTCAATCTTATTTTTTATCATTCCGATTATTAAGTCATCAGTAACTAATTCACCTGAATCCATAAATTTTTTTGCTTCAATTCCTAATTCAGTATTATTAGAGACTTCTTCTCTAAGAATATCTCCAGTAGATAAATGTAAAAGATTATGTTTTTCCTTTAAAAGGTCTGCTTGAGTCCCTTTTCCTGCACCTGGTGGGCCAAATAAAATTAAAATCATATAATCACCTCATATTGAACCTTTTAGGTTCTTTTTTCCTTTTTTTATTACCATAATTATCATAATTATCTGAAATAAGAAATGATTGAATTTGTTGAATAGTATCTAGAGTAACACCAATCACTATCAATAAAGATGTTCCACCAAAAAAGAAAGGTAGGCTGAAAGGCTTCGCATTTAGTATGGCTGGAATTACACAAACTAATGCAAGGTATAGTGCTCCAATGACAGTGAGTTTTGACATTACACCTTTAATATAATCAGTAGTATTGTTTCCAGGTCTAATTCCTGGAATAAAAGCTCCGTTTTTCTTGAGGTTATCAGACAATTCTGTAGGATTAATTACCATGCCAGTATAAAAAAATGTAAAAAATATAACTAATAATGCAAAAACTAAATTGTAAATAAATCCATTATTTAAAAAAGATGCAGATAATTGGTTCAAACTTGGAACATCAATATAATTGAAAATAGTTAAAGGTAATAATAGAATTGACGAAGCAAAAATTGGGGGAATGACACCCGCTGGATTAATTTTTAAATGTAGATGCGATGACTGAGCCATTGAAACTTTTCTACCTTGAGTTTTTTGGGGATATTGAACAGGTATTTTCCTAAAAGATCTCTCAACAAAAACTACGGAATATAAAACAATTAGCATAATAATTAAATATAAGATAATAGTTAATATATTTATATCCCCAATAGCAACAAAATTAAAAAGCTTACCTATTGCAGATGGAGCTCCAGTTATTATTGATGCAGCGATTATCAATGATAAACCATTACCTATACCAAAGTTTGTGATTTGCTCACCAAGCCACATTACAAAAAAAGTTCCAGCTGTTAAAGTAAAGACAGTAAGTAAGTAAAAACTTAGACCAGGATCAAAAACAATATTTGCGCCGGTTCCGAGCCCTGTTTGAAGTGCTGTAACTAACAAAGAAGCTTGGAAAAAACATATTATGATTGTTAGATACCTTGAATATTGCGCTATCTTTTTTTTACCTGAGCTTTCTTTATTTAATTCTTCTAGTTTAGGAATAGTTTTAACAACCAGTGACATCACAATTGATGATGTAATATAAGGCATGACGCCAAGAGCAAAAATAGAGGCTCTCTCAAAAGCACCACCTGAAAATAAATTAATTATATCAAAAAAAGATTTACCTTGATTTGAGAAGATTTTTAAGATTTCTGCGGAGTCAACACCAGGAATAGGCACAAAAACTCCAAGTCTATATACTATTAAAATAAATAAGGTAAATAAAATTCTTTTATTTAACTCTGGTAATTTAGGTAATGAATCAACGGAGCTCATACTTTAACAATTGAACCGCCTGCTGATTTAACTTTGCTTTCTGCTGATTTGGAAAATGCATCAACTTTTATAGAAAATTTTTTGTTTAAATCTCCATGCCCCAAAATTTTAATAGGCTTACTACCATTAATTTTTCCAATTTTTATTAGAAAATCTTTATTAATTTCATCAGATGTTTCAATCTTGTTTAGTTGACCAACATTTATAACATCATATTGAATTCTGTTGTAATTCTTAAAACCTCTTTTAGGAGTTCTCAAAACAAAACTAGATTGACCACCCTCAAAAAGTATGGGTACACCACCACCCGATCTTGAATTCTGACCTTTGTGACCCCTACCAGCAGTTTTACCTTTTGAACCAGGACCACGAGCAACCCTTGTTTTTTTGGTTGTAGTGGTTTTTTTTAAATCATTAAGCATTAATTTCACCTTCAGCTTTATTTTTATAATATTGTTTAGGTAGATCTAAATCAGAAGATTCTTTACCTCTATTCTCAGCTGTATCAGAGGGCTCATTTAACAACTTAAGACATTCTATAGTAGCGCTAACAACATTGATAGGATTTCTAGACCCTAGAGACTTTGTTAAGACATCTTTAATACCTGCAAGCTCTAAAACCGACCTTACTGCGGCTCCCGCTATTACACCAGTACCTGAACCCGCCGGTCTTATCATGACTTGTGAAGATAAAGATTTTGCATAAACTTCATGAGTTATTGTTCTTCCATTCATATTTATTTCAATTAAATTTTTCTTCGCTTTTTCAATAGCTTTTCTTATTGCATCAGGAACTTCATTTGATTTGCCTAACCCCGATCCAACTTTTCCTTTCATATTACCAATAACAACTAAGGCTGTGAAATGAAAATTTTTACCACCTTTTGTAACCTTTGCAACTCTTCTTATATGTATTATTTTCTCTGTAAATTCTTTATCTTGTTTAATACTCAAATTTGATCTCCTTAAAAATTAAATCCTTTATCTCTCAGCGCATCAGCAAACTCTTTTAATCTACCATGATATTTATAACCACTTTTATCAAAAACAATTTTTTTAACACCTAACTTAGATGCTTTATCAGCTAACGATTCAGCGAGTTTTAAAGAAGATTCTTTTTTTGAAATAGCAGCAGATGCTAATGTAATCCCTTTTGTATCATCAACCAAACCTACATAATAATTTTTTAAGGATCTAAAAATATATAATCTTGGGATCTCATGAGTTCCAAAAATATTTTTTCTATTTCTAGAGTGCCTTTTAACTCTAAGTTTATTTTTTTGAATTTGATTAATCATTTTTATTCACCTTTTCCACCAGCTGACTTCCCAGCTTTTAACTTTACATATTCCCCTTGATATCTTACACCTTTACCTTTATACCTCTCAGGCTTTCTTAATTTTCTTATCCTTGCAGCAATTTCGCCCACAATCTCTTTATTAATACCCTTTATTTTTAACAATGTGCCTTTGTTTTCAGTCTCTGCCTCAATTCCATCAGGTAAAACAAAATTAATAGGGTTAGAATATCCTAAGTTTAAAATAAGTTCATTTTTTGATTTAATATCGCATTTATATCCTGTACCTTTTATTTCGAGTGCTTTTTCAAAACCATCGGTAACACCAATTATCATATTATTTATTAAAGATCTGGTTAATCCGTGAAGTGCTTTAACTTTATTAACATCAGAAGATCTTTTTACTAAAATTTTATCATCACTAATATCTAATTGAACATCATTAGGTATTGTACGATTTAACTCCCCTTTTGGACCTTTTATCTTTAAAATACCTTCATTAAAATCGATATTTATTTCTTTATTTATTAAAATCTCTTTATTTCCAATTCTAGACATAACATTTTAGAGAATACTACAAAGAATCTCTCCTCCTACACCAATTTCTCTTGCCTTATTTCCAGTCATCACACCTCTTGAGGTAGAGATTATAGAAGTACCAAGACCACCAGAAATCCTAGGAATTTCATTTTTATTTACATAAACTCTTAATCCTGGTTTACTTATCCTTTTAATTTTCTTGATAACTGGAGCTTTTCTAGAATCATATTTTAAATCAATTTTTATACTTGGAAAATTCCCATTTTTAATAATTTGAAAAGAATTAATAAATCCTTCATTTTGAAGTATTTTTGCAATTTCTACTTTAAATTTTGATGAAGGAACTAATACGTTCTTATGCTTTTTCGTAACAGCATTTCTAATTCTTGTTAACATATCTGATATTGGATCTATTACCATTTTTACCTCACTACCAACTAGCTTTTTTAACTCCAGGAATTAATCCTTCACTAGCTAATTTTCTAAATGCATTTCTACTCATCCCATATTTTCTAATAAAACCCCTAGGTCTCCCAGTTAATGGGCATCGATTATACTCTCGTACTTTGAATTTTTGTTTTTTATTCGCTTTTACAATCATTGATTTCTTTGCCATTTTATATCACCTACCTTTTTTTAAAGGGAAATCCGAGCTTCTCCATTAAAATTAACGCATCATTATCGGATTGCGCTGTTGTAACAATTGTTATATTCATTCCTTTTGTTTTTGAAGTCTTTGTAGGATCAATTTCGGGAAATACAAGATGATCCTGAATACCTAAATTATAATTGCCTCTGTTATCGAATGCTTTTCTTGATATTCCCCTAAAATCTCTCACCCTTGGTAATGCCAAATGTAATAATTTCATAAGAAATTCATACATTTTATTTCCTCTAAGAGTCACCCTTGCTCCAATTGATGAACCTTCTCTTAACTTAAAGCCCGCTTCAGATTTTTTGGCTTTAGTTGCTACAGCTCTTTGGTTAGCAATTTTGGATAATTCATCTACTGCTTCCTCAATTAATTTTCCATCTTTCCCTGCGTCAGACATTTTCCCAAGACCCATATTGATAGATACTTTTACTAGCTTAGGTGCTTGCATTTTGTTAGACAAATTAACTGATCCAAGAATATCCTCTAGGGAATCATTATATAGAGTTTTTAAATTATCCATTAGCTATTACCTTTACATTTGATATATCAATTGGCATTTCTTTATTAATTATGCCTCCTGATTGATTTTGTTGATCTGGCTTTTTATGTCTTTTCACAACATTTATATTTTCTATAATTAATTTATTAGTTTTGGGAAAAACTGTTAAAACTTTTCCAACTTGGCCTTTATATTTACCAGCGATTATTTTTACTTCTAGGCCTTTTTTTGGTTTTAGAGATTTAGACACTATATAACCTCCGGGGCGAGCGAAACTATTTTCATGAAACCCTTATTTCTCAATTCTCTTGCAACTGGCCCAAAAATTCTTGTACCAACAGGTTGGTTTTCTTTATTTATAAGGACTGCTGCATTATCATCAAACCTTATATATGATCCGTCTGGTCTTCTTAATTCTTTTTTTGTTCTAACTATAACAGCTTGAAATATTTTACCTTTCTCCACTTTTGAGTTTGGAATTGCAGCCCTAATCGAAACTGTAACTATATCACCTATTCTTGCATATCTTCTAAAAGAACCACCTTTAAGATTTATTACATTGAGTTGTTTAGCGCCTGAATTATCTGCAGAAACTAATTGTGTCTCAGTCTGAATCATAGTGCTTCTCCTTTAGAAATAATCTCGACGAGTTTCCATCTCTTTATTTTACTTATTGGCTTAGTCTCAATTGCACGAACTTTATCACCAACCTTAGCTTCATTTTTTTCATCGTGAACATGAAACTTCTTTTTTGAAACTACAATCTTATTGTAAGTTGTGTTTTTGGATGAGGTCTCAATCTGAACCATTAGTGTCTTATCTGCAGAATTTTTAATAACAACCCCTTTCACTTCACGCATTCTACCTCTAGACATTATTCTTTTACCTCTTTTCTGAAATTAAGCTCTGTCAAACATCTCGCAATATCTTTCTTAATTTTTGTAAATGAGTTAGTGTCAAAATCACCTTGGTTTAACCTAGATATTTTAGCTTTTAATATAGAATTCTTTAATTCAATTATTTTATTTTCAATCTCAGAAGTATCTAATTTCTTAATCTCTTGCATATTCATTATATTAATAAACCTCTTGTTCTGACAACAACTCTAGTTCTGACAGGCAACTTTGCAGAAGCAAGTCTTAAGGCTTCCCTTGCTAGCTCTTCATCAACACCAGCAATCTCATATAACATTGTCCCCTTTTTTATTGGAGCAACATATCTGTCTATATCACCCTTACCTTTTCCCATTCTAACCTCAGCAGGCTTTTTAGAAACAGGTTTATGCGGAAAAATTCTAATCCAAAGTTTTGCACCCCTTTTAACTTTTCTTGTAATTGCAATTCTTGCAGCTTCAATCTGCCTACCAGTTATACGAGAAAAATCTAAAGACTGAAGTCCAAACTCACCGAAGGAAACTTTATTACCCTTTGTCGCAACACCTCTTACTCTACCTTTATGAATTTTTCTATGTTTACTTTTTTTAGGCTGAAGCATTTTCTACTCCTTTCGTTTTTTCTTTTCTTTTAATAACTTCGCCTTTGAAAATCCAAACTTTAATACCTATTATTCCATATGTTGTTTTTGCCTCAGCGAAACCATAATCAATATCGGCTCTTAAAGTGCTAAGAGGAACTCTTCCTTCTCTATACCATTCGCTTCTTGCAATTTCAGCACCACCCAATCTACCTGAAACCATGACTTTGATTCCTATTGCGCCTAGACGTAAAGCAGATGACATACTTCTCTTCATAGCTCTTCTATATGCCACTCTTCTCTCTAATTGCAATGCAATATTTTCTGCAACAAGTTGCGAATCTATTTCAGGTCTTTTAACTTCTCTAATATCAATATAAACATCTTTATTAACCATTTTATTTAAATCTTTTCTAAGCGATTCAATGTCAATACCTTTTCTTCCTATTAGTAGTCCTGGCTTTGAACAATAGACGACCAATCGCATTTTTTCTTCTGATGATCTTTCTATTTCAAGTTTTGATATTCCAGCTTGAAAAAATTTTTTCTTTACATAGCCTCTAACTTTCAAATCCTCATGCAGAAAATCTTTATATTTAATTTTGTTGGCTACAAACCAATTAGAGTTCCAATTTCTTGTTATACCAATTCTTAATGAAATAGGATTTACTTTTTGACCCATTAGTTAACTCCCTCTTTCAAAATTATAGTTATATGGCTTGTTCTCTTATATCTTTTCGTTGCTCTTCCCATTGCTCTAGCCTTATATCTTTTAAATATTGGGCCTTCAGTGCTATAGGCCTCTGAAACAGATATTTTTGAAGTATCTGTAAACCCTTTCTCATAGGCATTAGAAACTGCGGATTTTAAAGTTTTAGAAACTTCTTCTTTAGCACCTTTATTAATATTTTTTAGTAACATAAATGCATAGTCTACATTTTTTCCTCTGATTACATCTAGCACGGTATTAACTTTTCTTGGCGTTCTTCTAATGTATTTATTTACTGCTTTAGAAATCATCATCTACCCACCTTAGATTTTTTATCACCGCCAGCATGTGATACAAAAGTTCTCGTTGGAGAAAATTCTCCAAGTTTATGGCCCAGCATATATTCTGTGACATAAACAGGTACAAATTTCCTTCCATTATAAACTGCGAAAGTTAAACCTATCATATCTGGAACAATCATTGATCTTCTAGACCAAGTTTTAATTATTTTTTGGCTATCTTCTTCTTTAGCTTTAAGTACCTTTTTCATTAATTTATCATCTACAAAAGGTCCTTTTTTTACTGATCTACCCATATACTATTTACCTCTTATCCATTCCATATCCAACTCTTCTTCGTTTAACTATTAACTTGTCAGACTTAGGATTATTCCTTGTCTTCTTTCCAATTGTTATCCATCCCCATTTTGATACTGGATGAGGATTACCACGGGCGGCTTTACCCTCACCACCACCGTGGGGGTGATCAACTGGATTCATCGCAACCCCTCTTACAATTGGTCTTCTACCTAAATATCTTTTACGACCCGCCTTACCAATGACAACTTGATTATGTTTTTCGTTTCCGAGCTTACCTACTGTAGCTCTACATTCACAAAGTAGTTTTCTTGTTTCACCAGAGGCCAATTTAATCTGAGTTAACTTATTTTCAGTTCCTAAAACAGTCGCATATGCACCAGCAGATCTAGCAATTTTACCACCACCTTTGGGAGCAATCTCAATATTATGGACTAAGGTTCCTTCAGGAATATTTTTTAACAATAAAGAATTACCATTAACAATTTCTGTTTTATCTGATGAGACTATTTTGTCACCAACTTTAAGATTTAGAGGAGCAAGTATATATCTTTTTTCACCATCTGAATAATTTACTAGTGCAATTCTAGCTGACCTATTAGGATCATATTCGATGGTTTTGATAGTACCAAATATATCATATTTATCTCTTTTAAAATCTATTAACCTGTAAAGTTTTTTTGCTCCACCGCCTCTACTCTTTGAAGTTATACGACCATTATTATTCCTACCCTTTTTCTTATGGACAGATTTAACTAGAGGCTTGTAAGGAGTTTTAGTAGTAATTTCATCAAAATCAGCTGATGTCATAAAACGTCTTCCAGGACTGGTTGGTTTATATTTTTGAATCGCCATCTTTTAAACTCCTTGAATAAATTCTATTTTTCCCTCTTTTAAAGTTATAAAAGCTTTCTTTTGCTTAGATTTTTTACCTGCAACTTTTCCACCCTTTTTGACAATCTTACCAGGCTTGATAGAAGTTCTAACATCTTCAACTTTTACATCAAAAAATTTCTGAATAGCATCTTTAATCTCATTTTTGGTCGCCTTAGCGGCAACCTCAAAAACGTAGCATTGTGCTTGATTAAGAGAAGCCGATTTTTCAGTCATTAAAGGCTTTATTAAAATATCAGAAATAAATTTTTTCAATTATTTAGTCCTCGCTAGTATAGTATCAACAGAATCTTTGTTAATAAGGATTGAATTTGAATTCAACAAATCATAAACATTAAGACCTTCAGGACTCACAACTTTTACATTTAAAAGATTTCGTGATGATAGCTCTAGGTTTATATTTTCTTTATTGTTAACAATTAATATTTTCTTTCCTAGATTCATATTCTTTAATTTATTTGATAAATTTTTTGTTTTATTGTCTTTGAGTTCAAAAGAATCAATCAAATGAACATTTTTCTCATTTAGTTTATAGACTAAAGCATTATTAAGAGCTAATTTTTTAATTTTTTTAGGTACTGAAAATGACCAATCTTTTGGAGATGGACCGAAGATCACTCCTCCTCCTCTCCAAATCGGAGAAGTTCTAGTTCCTGCTCTAGCATTACCTGTTCCCTTTTGTTTAAAAGGTTTTTTACCGCTTGCTTTAACCATAGCTCTGTTTTTTGTAGCAGCAGTTCCAGATCTTTTCTTTGCTAATTGCCATTTTACTACTTGGCTTATAGCAAACTTATTGATTTCTTTGCTATTATCAATATCAATAGAATGTTTTCCAACATTTTTATTTTCTAAATTAATTATTTCTAAATCCATTTCCTTTCCTTGTATGATTTACAAACACTAAAGATCCATTTGAGCCAGGTATTGATCCTTTAATAAATATGAGATTTTTTTCAATATCGACTTTAAGTACTTCTAAACCTTGAATTGTAGATTTTTTTCCACCATATCTTCCAGCCATTTTTTGACCTTTCCATACCCTACCTGGATATGCACATGCACCGATAGATCCTCCTGATCTTTGATTTTGAGGAGTACCATGAGTATGTCTAAGACCAGCAAAATTATGACGTTTTATGACACCTGAAAAGCCCTTACCTTTAGAATTAGAGGTAACATCAGCTATATCTCCTTCTTTAAAGATATCAGCTTTTATTTCTGTGCCAGGCTTAATCTCAGTATCTTCTAAGAGATCAAACTCTTTTATATACTTAACTGGTTTAACTTTTAATTTTGAAAAATAAGAAAGTTTGGGCTTATTTAATGATGTTGGTTTGATATCTTGAAAACCAACTTTCAGGGAAGTTTTTTTAGTTTTGAGGTTTTTTTCAAGTGCATAACAAGGCCCAAGTTGAACTAAGGTTGTAGGAACCACTCTGCCATCATCCATCAGAGAATGTGTCATACCAAGTTTTGTTCCCATTAAACCACTGAGTTTTATGGAAGAATTATTATTATCTCCGATTTCTTCTGTTTCTGATAAATTATCTGAACTTATATCTTCAACAATATTTTCTGTTTTATCTTCTGACATTTATACACCTTGTAGTTTAATCTCGACTTCAACACCAGACGCAAGATCTAGCTTCATCAACGAATCAATTGTTTGTTGAGTTGGTTCAAGAATATCAACAAGGCGCTTATGAGTCCTCATTTCGAAATGCTCTCTAGAGTCCTTGTAAACGTGAGGTGCTCTAAGTACACATGTTCTAGAAATGTCCGTCGGTAACGGAATAGGACCTGCAACCTTAGCTCCGGTTCTCTTGACCGTATCAACAATATCAAAAGTCGACTTATCTAAAAGCTTATGATCAAATGATTTAAGCTTTATTCTTACTTTTGGCGCGGTTTCCATAATATTTTTACTTTGCTGTTATCTTACTGATAACACCAGCTCCTACTGTTCTTCCCCCTTCACGAATTGAAAACTTCAATCCATCAGCCATAGCAACTGGGCAAATTAAATCCACATTCATTTTAGTATTATCCCCTGGCATTACCATTTCAACATTCTCGCCTAACTCAATAGACCCGGTTACATCAGTTGTTCTAAAATAAAACTGTGGTCTGTATCCTTTAAAAAATGGAGTATGCCTACCACCTTCCTCTTTCTTTAATACATAAACTTCGGCCTCAAATTTCTGGTGGGGCTTAATTGATCCCGGAGCACATAATACTTGTCCTCTTTCAACCTGATCTTTTTCAATACCTCTTAGAAGAACACCTACGTTATCTCCAGCTTCAGCATAATCCAAAAGTTTTCTGAACATTTCAATTCCAGTAGCCGTAGTTTCAATAGTATCTTTAATTCCTACAATTTCGATTTTATCACCTACATTTAGCTTTCCTTGCTCAACTCTTCCAGTTACGACTGTACCCCTACCTGAGATAGAAAAAACATCTTCAATAGCTAAAGAAAACGGCTTATCTACATCACGTGTTGGCTGAGGTATCCACTCATCAACTTGTTTCATAAGTTCAAGTATTGCTTTCTCCCCTGTTTCCGCATCACTACCTTCTACAGCAGCAAGAGCAGAACCAGATACTATAGGGGTATCATCCCCCTCAAATCCATATTCATTTAATAATTCTCTAACTTCTAATTCAACTAGTTCTACAAGCTCTTTATCACCGCCCAATTGATCAACTTTATTTAAAAAAATAACTAGTCTCGGCACGCCTACTTGTCTAGCAAGAAGAATATGCTCTCTAGTTTGAGGCATTGGGCCATCAGTGGCACTAACCACTAAAATCGCACCATCCATTTGAGCAGCACCTGTAATCATATTTTTTACATAGTCAGCGTGTCCAGGACAATCTACGTGAGCATAATGACGTTTTTCTGTTTCATATTCAACATGAGCTGTGTTAATAGTAATACCCCTTTCCTTTTCTTCAGGAGCATTATCAATATCTTCATATGACATTGACTCTCCACCACCAGCTTTTGACAAAGTCATTGTAATAGCAGCTGTAAGTGTTGTTTTACCATGGTCAACATGACCAATAGTTCCTATATTACAATGAGGCTTATTCCTCTCAAATTTTTCTTTAGACATTTAAATGTCCCTCCTATAAAACAAAAATTATGCTTCTTTTAATTTCAACTGTTCATATATATTAGCTGGAACATCAGCATAAGTTGAAAACTCCATTGTAAATGTTGCACGACCTTCTGTCAAGGACCTTACGTCTGTGGCATATCCGAACATTTCTGACAAAGGAACCTCGCATTGTACACCTTGTAATTCTCCTCTTAATTCTGTTCCTTGAACCTTGCCTCTTCTTGAGCTTAAATCACCAATTACAGTTCCCATGAAATCTTCAGGACAAACAACCTCAACTTTCATCATTGGCTCTAAAACAACTGCTCCTGCTTTTTTTACAGCATCTTTAAATGCTAAAGAGCCTGCAATCTTAAAAGCCATTTCTGAAGAATCGACATCGTGAAATGATCCATCATACAAAGTAACTTTAACATCAACGACTTCATATCCAGCAACTACCCCAGAAGTCATAGCTTCCTGTATTCCTTTTTCAACAGCTGGTATGAATTCCCTGGGAATTGCTCCACCTTTGATCTCATTTACAAATTCAAATCCTCCCCCAGTATCCATTGGCTCTATTCTAATTTTTACGTGTCCATACTGACCTTTACCACCAGTTTGTTTAATATATTTTTGTTCTGCTTCACTAGAACCTCTAATGGTTTCTCTGTAGGCAACCTGAGGGGCACCAACTTTTGCTTCAACATTAAATTCTCTTTTTAATCTATCAACAATTATTTCTAAATGAAGCTCTCCCATTCCAGAAATAATTGTCTGGTTTGTTTCATGATCAACCTTAACTTTGAAAGATGGATCCTCTATTGATAACTTATTTAATGCCATACCAAGCTTTTCTTGGTCTGCCTTAGTCTCTGGCTCAATTGCAACAGAAATTACAGGATCCGGAAAATTTAGACTTTCTAAAATAATTGGATTTCCTTTATCACATAAAGTTTCCCCAGTATAAGTGTCTTTCAAACCTACAGCAGCTGCAATATCACCTGCGCCTACCGAGGTGATTTCTTCTCTTTTATCAGCATGCATCTTTAATAACCTTCCTACCCTCTCAGAAGAATTTTTTAATGGATTAAAAACTTGTGTACCAGAATTCAATACACCTGAATAAACTCGTATATATGTAATAGTACCAACAAAAGGGTCTGTCATAATTTTGAAGGCTAGCGCAGATAAAGGTTCTTTATCATCAGCTTTCCTACTCATTATTTCTTCTTCATTATCAGGGGATACACCAGATACAGGAGGAATATCCAAAGGTGATGGAAGGTATCTGACTACGGCATCTAACAACAACTGAACGCCTTTATTTTTAAAGGCTGATCCACACAAGACCGGGACTATATTCAAGTCAATTGTTTGAACCCTGACCGCTTCTATAATTGTATCTCTTTCTATTTCTTTTCCTTCTAAATAATCTTCCATTATGGACTCATTATTATCGGATAATAATTCGAGCATATTATCTCTGGCTGCATTGGCTTCATCTAAAATATCTGCGGGAATATCTACTAACTCAAACTTTGCACCTAGCGACTCCCCGTCCCAAACAGCTAATTTCATTTCAATCAAATCAACAATGCCTTCAAAAATATCATTTTTAAAATATGGAATATGTAATCTTACAGGATTTGAGCCAAGCCTTGATTTTATTTGATCAACTGTCCTTTGAAAATTAGCACCAGTTCTATCCATTTTGTTAACAAAGCACATTCTAGGAACCTTATATCTATCAGCTTGTCTCCATACTGTTTCAGATTGTGGCTCAACACCACCCACGCTATCAAAAACAACACAGGCTCCATCTAAAACTTTAAGTGATCTTTCAACCTCAATAGTAAAATCTACGTGTCCAGGAGTATCAATAATATTAATGTCATGATTATCCCAACTACAAGCAGTTGTAGCAGAAGTAATTGTGATTCCACGCTCTCTTTCTTGCTCCATCCAGTCCATTGTTGCAGCACCGTCATGTACTTCACCAATTTTATAACTTTTGCCTGTATAAAAAAGAATTCTTTCAGTGGTAGTTGTCTTACCAGCATCGATGTGAGCAACAATACCTATATTCCTGACCTTATTTAAATCGTCCATATTACCAACCTACCATCTATAATGAGAGAATGCTCTGTTAGCCTCTGCCATTTTAATTGTGTCCTCTTTTTTCTTAAAAGCGCCCCCTTTACTCTCTTTAGCATCCATGAATTCGGCAGCAAGTTTAGAAGACATACTTTTTCCTGCTCTTTTCTTTGCGGCAGAGAGTATCCATCTAATGGCCAATGATTGTTTTCTAGCCGGGTTTACTTCCACAGGAACCTGATAGGTTGCACCACCAACTCTTCTAGACCTTACCTCGACTGGTGGTTGTATATTTTTCATAGCTTCTTCAAAAACCTCAACAGGATCTGATTTAGCTCTATCTTCTATAATTTTAAAAGAATCGTAAATGACTGTCTCTGCTATACTCTTTTTACCATCTAACATTATTGCATTTATAAATTTGGACACAACTTTATTATTAAATTTTGTATCAGCACTTATTTCTGCCTTTTTAACAGGACCTTTTCTTGCCATATTTTAACTAGCCTTAGGCCTCTTTGTACCATATTTAGATCTTGACTGTTTACGTCCGTCTACACCGGCGGTGTCGAGCGAGCCTCTAACTATATGGTATCTAACACCTGGTAAGTCTTTAACCCTTCCACCCCTAATTAAAACAACTGAATGTTCTTGGAGTTTATGTCCTTCACCAGGAATATAACCTGTAACCTCAAAACCATTTGTAAGTCTAATTCTTGCAACTTTTCTTAAAGCAGAGTTAGGCTTCTTGGGAGTAGTGGTATAAACACGAGTACAGACTCCTCTTTTTTGGGGATTCTTTTCCATAGCTCTTGATTTACTTTTCTTTTTTTCAACAGAGCGTGGATTTTTTATTAATTGACTTATCGTTGGCATAAATACCTCATATTTAATGCTTGAAATATGCCACACTTTTAATCTATGTCAAGCTATTTACCTTTTTTTAAAAGGCCTTTAACTCCAATATCATTTCTATACTGTAAATTTTTAGTTTCAATCTTATTTATACATTCATATGTCTTCTCTATTGCGGCTTCTAGGGTATCTCCAAGAGCCGTAACATTTAAAACTCTGCCCCCAGATATGATAATTTTATTTCCATCCAACTTTGTTCCAGCATGGAAAATATATTCATCAGTTGAAAGATCAATTTCTTTAAGATTTTTTATTTCATCTCCTTTTATTGGGCTAGCAGGATATCCTTTTGATGCCAATACAACTGAAACAGCTGTTTTACTTTTCCATTCTAGTTGATAATCATTAATTTTATTTAGAGCCGTAAAATAAAAAAGATCAAAGATATCAGAATTAATTCTAAAAAGTAGCGGTTGAGTTTCAGGGTCACCAAATCTACAATTAAATTCTACAACACTAGGATTTTTATCGTCTATCATTAAACCTATATATAAAATTCCCGTATATTCAAAATTTTCTTTTTTAAATCCATCAAAAACTGGGTAAACAATTTGATTTAAAATATTCTGTCTAGTAATATCATCTATTATTGGTGCTGGAGAATATGCACCCATTCCACCCGTATTTGGTCCTTTATCTCCATCCATTAACCTTTTATGATCTTGTGAAGAATCTAAAGTTAATATGTTTTTACCATCAGAAAAAACAAAAAAAGATGCCTCTTCTCCTTTTAGAAAACTCTCAATAACAACTTTATCTCCAGAAGTTGAAAAAACTTTATCTAGCATAACTTCTTTCAAAAAAGAAAAAGCTTCATCTTTTGTAAAACAAACCTTAACACCTTTTCCTGAAGCTAATCCATCCGCTTTAATAACTATTGGAATTGGGGAATTGTCTAGATAAGTTCTTGCGCTCTCGTAGTTAGTAAATGATTCAAATGTAGCAGTTGGGATATTATTTCTTTTCATAAATAATTTAGAAAACTCTTTACTCGATTCAAGCTGAGATGCATATTTAGAAGGTCCAAATACTAACAAATTATTTTCACGAAATAGATCTACTATTCCAAGTGATAATGGTTGTTCTGGTCCTACAATTGTAAAATCAATATTTTCTTTTTTTGCAAAATTAAGCAAACCCTCAAGATTGTCAGTTTTAATGTTAACGATTTCTGCAATATTAGAGATACCTGCATTACCTGGTGCACAATAGATTTTATCTATTTTTTTACTATTGGATATTCCCCAACAAATCGCATGCTCTCTTCCGCCTGAACCAATTACTAAAACTTTCAAAATTCACTCCTTAATCTTAATTGTAATTTCATTTTCAAATTCTGGGAAATAATTATTAATGATACTTAATTCAAAAGCCGACAGTATAGAGGTGTTAGACTCTCTTTTTAATAAAAATTCAAAACTTAGTTCAATCAATTTTAATTTACTAATCTTTTTATTTGTCATTTTTATATAAATATTATCGTTAAGATTTACTTTATGTAAAGTTGTAGTTCTGCTTAAGACTTTAACTTCAAAATTATCATTATCTATTTTCTTAATATCGATTTTCAACTTATATTTTTTCCCTAGGTCTAAAATAAAAATCAATTAGAATCATATGTGGAACTGTCAATGCGGCAAGGCCAATAAATATAATTCTATAAATTAACTCTAAATCACCATAACTATCTCGGAATAAATTGAATATAATGATTCCTATAGTCCAGCTAGTGAAAGTAAAAAGGCTAAATAATTTTATTATTTTGGATCTTGAAATTCTTTTTTTTAATGAAGGAATAATTCTCATAAAATGATTAATTGTATGTATAAAACAAAAATAAATAGCAAAAGCTAGTAAGGGATGAAGGAATAAAACTGATAAAATAATCAAAAATAATCTTATGATATCAATTGTAGAAAGTTTTTCTAAATTTATAAATAGCCACGGTAAAAAACTTACCAATATTAATGAACCAATATTTATAAATAACCATACAAAGTTGGTTTCAAATGATAATGACTTGAAAATAATATCAACTTGAGTGGGGCTTGTAATACTAATTCCGAAAATAACGAGTCCCCCATTAATAAAGCCTAATATATATTTCTCTTTTTTATCACTCCAATTGAAATCTCCAAGCCCAAAATGAAATATACTAATTAGTAAAAATAAAATTAAACTGATCTGTGGAAAATTAATCCATAGAATTGTAACAAATATAGCTAATCCAATATAAATGAGAAAAAAATAAAATTTACTAAAAAAATCATTTTTGATATCTAAGCATATACTTACAGCACCATCTAAAGCACCATGAGGTAGTCCAATTAAAATTATCATTAGAAGTGAGACTAAGGTAACAGTATCAATCATTAAAGAGGCACCTTATAAAAGATTTAATAAATATTTTTGTTGGCAAGTTGAATATCATTTTTAATATTGGAATAATTCTTATTTTACTGGACATAAAAAAAGCCATATCGTCACCATTAAAAGACTTTCCAAAAGATTGAAATATTTGCGGAGCTTTCGAAGGATTAGATTTTAAAACATCAATGAAAATTCTATCCAAAAAATTAATTAATTTTGAATGAATTTTAGAATTATTTATTTTATGAGATAAATTAACTTTTCTACTTAGGTTTTTAACTTGTTTTTGAATAAAATAAAATGTGTATCCAGACGAAATTCTATTTGCATTCCCTTTAAGTCCTAAATTTATAACATTTGGAATATAATCATTTTTGAAAGAGGCTAAAGGGATAGCACCTTTTTCTTCACTAATTATTTTAAATTTATTAACTTTATATATTTCCCTTAAATATTTTTCCATGCTTTTATAATAGAATTCATCACTTTCAATTCTATAAGAATAAATAGTAGGTTCAATTAAAGCCATTTTTTTAGTAATCGGCAGTAAATAAATAAACTGAATGCCATTAGATTGATCACATCTAAAATCCATTAATATAGCAGTAGAATCATCAAAAATTTCATTATCAGTTTCAATAATAAATCCTTTAAAATGTTGTAAATATGTATCAGTAGAAATTTGAAATGAACGACAATCTATTATTAGATCTGAATTTATTTTTTCTGAATCTTTTCTATAAAAAAAATTGTTTTTACAACTTATATCTTCATCAAAAAAACTAACGTTCTCATCCTTAATATTATTTTTACAAAATTGAATCCAATCATTTCTGGAAGTTACACAATATGGATGATTATCTGACTGAAATAGAGTTTCATTTTCTTGATCAATGATCTTCCATTTTTTCCATTTATGTTTTATTACATTTTCTAAATCATTAATATCGTCAAAATTCCAAAAACCCCAAAAATTATTATTTGATATTTTTGAACCTAAATAAAAATCTATAATATTTTTCCTGCATTTTGATAATTCCTTAACTATTGAATATCCTGCGCAACCGCCTCCAATCACAGATATGTTTCTATTATATTTAATTGTCATTTAAATAATATTTGAAACGATTCGAAAAATAATGTTTTAACCGTAATAATAAGTTTTTTATAATTAGGTACAAAATATCTTTTATCTGACCAATTATAATTATTTTTTTTTATCAGTAATCCAATCTCCCTATAAATATTTGCTGCAACAGATATACAAACTCTTGATCTGAAAGGCAGATAATGATAGCCATTTTTGGCTCTATCATAATATCTATCTGCTAAAACAAGTATACTTCTTATTGTATCTTTTATAATCAAGTAACTCTTTTCATCTTTTTCTATGAAAATGTTTTTAATTTTTTTTGAATCAATATTTTCACATATATCTGATGGTAAATATTTTCTATTAGAGCATGCGTCCTCAAATACATCTCGAGATATATTAGTTAGTTGCATTGCAATACCCAGATCTGCAGCATAACCTTTTGCCTTATCATTATCAGCTCCCAAAATAGGACACATCATAATTCCTACTGTTCCTGCTACTTTATAACAATAATTTATTAATTCATCAGTATTTTTAATTTCAATATTACTTTTCTGATCGAACATTAAACCATCAATAAAAGTTAAAAATACTTTCTTTGCATTAATATCAGATTTTAAAGAGTTTATAAAAACCAGATGTTTATCCATTCTCATATCGATAAACTCAGAAGCCTCGTTTTCTAGATATCTCTTTAATTCTTCAAATACATTTTTTTCATTTTTTTCATTGTCAGCAATGTCATCAAGATCACGCAAAATATAATAAAGTTCGGAAATATCATTGAATTTTTTTTTATCTATTAACTTGGAAGCCCAATAGAAGGTCTTCCCGTTTTCTTTTAGTGATTCAGTTTTATTATTTAACTCCATATCTCTTCTTTAATATATTTTCGACAACTTTTGCTGAGGACAATACGCCTGGTAAACCTGCACCAGGATGAGACCCTGCAGCTGAAAAAAATATATTAGGAATATTATCATCTTCGTTATGATATCGAAACCATGCAGATTGCGTAAACTTTGGAGCTATAGAAAATCCTGCACCATACATTGACCTATAATTATTTTTAAAATCTTTTGGCGTCATATAAGAAATATCTTCAATGTGATTGCTCAAGTTTGGCATTATAGTTTTTTCTAACTCAGTTATTATTTGATCTTTTAATTTTTCTCCGTGAATTGACCAATCAATATTATTTTTTAAATTTGGAACGGGACATAGCACATAATAACTATCATGCCCATCTGGCGCAAAAGATTTATCAGTAGCTGTAGGCCTATGAAGATATAAAGAAAAATCTTCAGTTATTATCCTTTTTTCAAAAATGTCGTGCAAGAGATCTTTAAAGCGTTCAGTTAACCATATGGTATGGTGTGCAATTTCTTCATATCTAGTTTTAGTTCCAAAAAATAGAACAAATAGTCCCATAGAATATGATAAAGACTTTGTAGGGAAAATGGGATTAAGAAAATTTCTTGAAGCTGGTTTAAGAATTTCTTTATAAAAAATAGGTGGATCACCATTAAAAATCAAATTATCAAATTTATATTCCTTCCCACATTCAGTGATTGCTTTATAAGCAATAGAATCTTTATGCTCAACTGATTTTAAATTTTTATTCGTTTCTATATTAATGTCGTTTCTTTTCATAAGATTAGTCAGCTCTTCTACTAATTTTCCGGTTCCACCCATACAGAAAAATACACCCCATTTTCTTTCAAGGAAATGAATTAACGAGTAAATTGATGTTGTCGTATAGGGATTACCCCCAACCAACAATGGATGAATAGAAAATGCTGATCTTATATTTTTGTTTTTAATATGTCTTGATACCATCTTGGAGACGCTTTCATAGCTTTTAAGTTTTAACAAATAAGGTATTTGCTTAATCATCGTCCAAAATGATGTAAACGGTTGATCAGAAAGTTTTGTAAAGCCAATATCAAATATTTTTTCTGACTCTTTCAATAAATTATCATATGATTCTGCATCTTCTGGAGAAAATTTTGATATCTCTTTTTTAGTTTCCTCAACAGTGGATGAATAATCAAATGTTGTTAAATCATGAAAATGAAATCTATACCAAGGATCTAAGGGTTTAAATTCTAAATGATCACTGAGTTTTTCATTAAATAAATTAAATAATTCCTCGATTAAAAAAGGTGCAGTTATAACTGTTGGGCCTGTATCATATTTATATCCATTTCTTTCAATAACCTGTGCTCTTCCGCCGAGTTTAGATAATTTATCAATTATTGTTACATTATGGCCCATAGCTTTACATCTCAATGCAGCAGCAATTCCACCAAATCCACCACCCACGACAAGAGTTTTGATATTATCCATTTAATTAAAGTAAGGGCTTATACAGTAAGTACAAGCCCTAGAATTTTTAAGCATCAGCTTCAGTTGTAGCAGCAGCCCATATTGCTAAACAAAAACCAATTTTATTTATAAAATCTGCAACGTTATAAACTATATTAAGAGTAGCTTCATCAGTACCACCAGCTAAATATCCTAGAAAATATCCAAGAGGATAAATCGCCCAGCCTATAGTAACAATCCATTTCATTGTATTGAAAGCTGACTGAACTGAAGGTTTAGCATTTGCAGCACTTTTACTTGCTTCTCCAGAGAAAATCTCATACAGAATATAAGCCCAACCAGCCATACCTACAACAAAACCAATTGTTGTATTAATAAAACCAGCTTCACCCATATAACCTGCAACAACCATGACAACAGTACCTATTAATAGTCTCCAAAAGACTCCCATAGAAACTGCAGTAACAGCAGCAAGAATAAGATAGAACTCAACCATCTGTAATGGAACAGTTACAATCCAATCAACGTATCTGAATACCGTTGGAGATGTACCTGTAGATGCCCATACTTCTCTCATGTAAAAATAGTGAACGCCTGCAACCAAACAAATAAGCCCGCCAACAACCAATGATGTTCTAAATTTCCCTGTAACTCTTAAAGATTCAAGGAAAAAGAACGCTGTAGCGGCAACCATTGCAACTGATATGATCCAGAAGGATATACCTACTGCATCATCCGGGGCTAAATTAGAACCAGCATATGATACTAATGGCATGCAAGCTATAATTGCGGAAAGTAAAAAGTAATTTACATATTTTGACATGTAAAAACCTCCCTAACTTAATTTATGAAGAATTTACCCTATATACTTAAAATGACAATACTTTATTAACATTTGGTAAATTTAATATGGTTCTTTAACAGGGGTGAAGTTATGGGTTTAAAAATTACATCAATAGTAATGAATCTACTGCTTTTAGTCTTATGCTTTAGTTTTCTTATTAGTCATGGATTGCCAAAAAATTGGATTTTATGGAGTTCATTGTTAGTCTGGTTTTTAGCACCTCTGGTTAATCTGTTTTATATCTATAAAAAATAATGTTTTTAGTCATCGTTTCGATGCAGTTTCATACAACTAAAATCTGTCATTCTACTGTTACAACCTTTGCGAGATTTCTAGGCTGATCTATTGGCAACTTTTTAAATTTTGCTAAATGATATGAGAATAGTTGTAAAACTATTAGGTAAGAAATAGGCATTATGTCATCTTCACTTTCAGGCACTGATATTGTTTCTAATTTTGATCTAATCTTTAGATTCAATTTATTTATTACCTTCTCAGGCGCAATGACTAAAACATTTCTGGTCCTGGATACTATTTCATTTAGACTAGCGATTTCGCTATGAACAGTTTCAACTTTATTTGAAATCAATAAAACAACAGGAAAATCCTTATCAAAAAGTGCAATGGGGCCATGTTTAATTTCTGATGATAGTGCGCCTTCAGCATGAATATAAGCTATTTCCTTTATCTTTAAAGCTGCTTCTGTAGCGATTGGAAAATTATAATTTCTTCCTAAAACAAAGAAATTTTTATTTTTGTAAAATTTTTTTGCTATTTCTTTTATATTTTTTTCCAGTTTAAAAACTTTATTTAAAAGAGATATTTTTGGCAATAAAATATTTTCTTTATCTTTCTTTTTATTAAAAAGTTTTGAAATTATATTTAAAGTAATAATCTGAGATGAAAAAGTTTTTGTAGCTGCGACACCCTGTTCTATTCCGACTGCAAGATTAATAGAATTTTTTGATTCTCTGACTAATCTGGAGTCATTATTATTTACAAGAGACAAAGAATTCTTAAAGAAATCTCTGTTTGATTCAAGAAGTGTGCAAACGTCTGCGGTTTCTCCACTTTGAGACATAAATATAAAAAGTTTTTTCTTATTATTTGAAAAATAATTAAATTCTGAAGGTCTATAAACAGACGTTGGTATGTCTGTATTTTCTTCGAAAAATATCTTACCTAATAGACCTGCATTATATGATGATCCACATCCGATTATAACTATCTCTTTAGGCTTAGGAATCTTTTTTATTATATTACTAATATTATCAACTCTAAAAATATGGTTGCTTATTAATTTTTTTTGTTCTTTTATTTCATTATATGTAATATTTTTTTTGATTTTCTTATTTATATTTTGATCGGTATTTTCTATTCTTTTTAATATTAATTTTTTTCTTTTTTTATTTATACAAAATATTTTAGGCTTATTGTTTTCTATATAAATAAATTCATCATTTTCGATATATCTATAGCCTTTGAGTGACTTTTTCATAGCATTTATATCAGATGAGAAAATGTTATCACCATTTATTTTCTGTCCATAATATAAGGGTGTATTGTATTTACATGCAATAACTTCGTTAGAATTATCAGATATTTTAGAGCAAATAAAAGCGTTTGAGCCTTTAACAATACTGAATGTTTTTAATATTGAGTTAAGAAATGAATTAGAATAATTAAAAAATTTTATTAGTTGTAAAATTACTTCAGTATCAGTTTCTGTTCTTAATTTAATTTTTTTTAAATATTTACTATTTTTAATTTCCTCGTAATTCTCTACTACACCATTATGAACAATTGATAAATTTCCTAACACATGAGGATGGCAATTTCTTAAGTTTGGCTCCCCGTGGGTTGCCCATCGAGTATGTCCCATTATTAACTTTGAAGAGTTTAGCTTTGGGATTTTCGATTTAAGATCACTAATTTTTTGAAGTGTTTTGTAAGTTTTATATTTATTCTTATCAAGAATAGTAATTCCCGCGGAATCATAACCTCTATATTCGAGCTCTTTTAAGGACGCTAGGAATTCAGAACATAATGTTTCTTTTTTAGATATTGAAGTATATATTCCACACATTTATTTGTTTAACTTTGGCTTCCTTTTCCAATTAGGAATATTTTTTTCTTTTATCCTAGTAATTCCTAGAGAGTTATCATCAAGATCCCCTGATAGAATTGTTCCTGCACCAGTTGTAGCACCTTTTCCAATTTTAATGGGTGCAATCATCATGGTATCGCTACCAATAAAGACATTGTCTCCAATAAGAGTTTTATGCTTATTAAAACCATCATAGTTACAGGTTATTGATCCAGCACCAATATTAACACCAGAACCCATTTCAGTATCCCCGATATATGAAAGATGAGGTATTTTAGAATTATTTTTAATTTTACTTTTTTTAATTTCTACAAAATTACCAATTTTAATATTATCGTATAGATGAGTATCAGGTCTGATATTTGAAAATGGACCTATTTCACAATTGTTTCCAATTTTAGAATCTAAAATATTTACAAATGGTTTGATTAGAGTATTTTTTCCGACTGATGAATTTTCAATGTAGCAATTACCTAAAATATTTACATCCTCACCAATAGTTGAATCTCCTTGAATGTATACATTTGGTCCTATGGTTATGTTGCGCCCGAGTTTGACACTTTTAGATATATTTACTGTACTAGGATCAGAGATTTTTATGTTATTTCTTATACAATTTTCAAAGAAAATACTATTATCTATATGATGAGCTTTGATAAGGTCATCAAAACTATTGATATTAAAAAATTCACTATCATTTTTAGAAGATATTGAAATAATATTTTTTTTATTCTTAGAAAAAATCTCAACTAAATCAGTTAAATAATATTCACCTTTGATGTTTTTTCTCACTTTTTTTATATATGATTGTAATAATTCTTTTTTGAAAATATATAATCCAGAATTAACCTCATTTATTTTTTTTTCTTCAGTGCTGCAATTCCTTTCTTCTATAATTTGTACAATATTCCCTTTAGAGTTTCTGATTATTCTTCCATAGCCTGAAGGACTTAGAGGTTTTGATGTAGTTAATAAAAAGTCACCTTTATTATTAATAAACTTCTTGATTGCATTTCTTAAAGTTTTATATTCTATAAAAGGCGTATCACCATTTAGAACAATAACTTGAGACTTTTTATTCAATTTAGAAATTGCTGGCTTTACTGCATCGCCTGTACCAAGAAGCTTTTTTTGTTCAATAAATTCTATGTTTTTATATTTTAATTTTTTTACTTCTTCGATTACAAGATTTTTTTTGAAACCAACAACAAGAATTATTTTTTCTGGGTTTAATTTCTGTAAATTTTTTAGAGTATTTTCAATTAAAGAAACGCCGTTTATTGTTAATGCAACCTTCGGAATGTTCAAGCCCATTCTTGAGCTTTTACCGGCACATAAAACAATAATATTTATATTATTTGGCATTTAACTAAAATGGTACGTCGTCAGGACTTGAATTTCCAACCTCAAAATCATCTAAAAAACTATCGTCACCCATTTTGTTATCACTTGATGATCCTTTAGAATCAACAAATTGAAAATTATTAACAAGAACCTCTGTTATGAATCTTTTTTCGCCATTTTGATCCTCATAAGATCTAGATTCAAGTGATCCTTCAATATATATCTGATTACCTTTTTTAAAATATTGATTTATTACCTCTGCTGTCTTCCTCCATGCAACACATCGATGCCATGAGGTTTTATCAACTTTTTCTCCACTTTTACTCTTATAACTTACTGAAGTTGCCACACTGAAGTTAGATACAGGTGTTTGATCTTGAGTATATTTCAATTCAGGGTCGGCTCCGAGTCTTCCTAATATTATAACTTTATTTACGCTACCCATTTTTTTTATTCTATCACCATAATGTTTAAAGTAAAAGTAAAACTATTTAATATTATTTAAAAAATAATATAATATTTTGCCTGTCATACCCCAGATTTTATAACCTTTATACCTAAAAACATAATCTTTATAATTTTTATCAAATTTAACTGTTTCTCGTGGGCTGCCTTTAACCATAGCTTTTAAGATTTTCAAAGGAATCCAGACCGTATCTTCAACTTCTGAAGGATTAATTTTTAATTTCGTTTTGATGTTTTTTAAATGAAAAATATGTGGAGAAACTAAAAATTTATTTGCTGCAGGATTTACAGGCTTATAATCATCAAAAGAACCAAGATATTCGGTTGATTTAGTTAAATCGATACCTACTTCTTCCATAGTTTCTCGAATCGCAGTATCTAGCAGAGTTTTATCATAATCTTCCTTTACACCACCTGGAAAAGCCATATGTCCCGAAAAATGGTCATTATTCCTAACGGCACGTTTTATAAAAAACATTTCATCCTCGCCATCATTATTCTCAGAAATAATAATAGCTATCGATGAGAATATTGAATCATTATTCTTAATTCTTGTAGGCACTGGATTTTTTTTAAAAAAAATCTTAGCGGAATCTATAAACTTCATTTAAATTTTTTCTATTCAGAGATTTTCTTTACAGCAACCACTTTATCCTCAGCTATTTCTCTAAGTGCGGAAACAACTGGCTTATTTTTTTCCTTAGATAAAGAAGGTGATCCTGAATGAATAGATTTAGCTCTCTTCATAGCAGCAACAGATAATTCAAATCTATTTGTTACTTTTTCTAAACAATCTTCAATTGTAACTCTGGCCATATAATTTTCCTTGTAGTATATTGATTTAATATGAAATCAATTATAAACGAAATAAAATATAATGAAAAGAATCTTGTTCCTACCATAGTTCAAAACTATTTAAATGGTGATGTTCTTATGTTTGCTTTTTCAAATGAAGAATCATTAAATAAAACAATATCAACAAATTATGCTCATTTTTGGAGTAGAAGCAGAGAAAAGTTATGGAGAAAAGGTGAAGAATCCGGGAATACTTTAGAAATTAAAAATATATATGTTGATTGTGACAGAGATTCTATTTTATTTACAGTTATTCCTGCAGGGCCAGCTTGTCACACAATGAGAATATCATGCTTTCATAATGATTTAGATCAAATTTCAGATGAAAAACCTTTAATAGAAACTGGTATTATGGACAAAGTATTTAATATTATCGAAGAGAGAAAAAAAGATATGGGTATGGAAAATTCATATACTTCATCGCTTTTTAAAGAAGGATTGAATAAAATCTTAGATAAAATAAAAGAAGAATCTAATGAATCAATAGAAGCTTCTTTGATTAAAGATCATGCCAATATTGTATATGAATATACTGACTTGCTTTATCATATGATGGTTGCTTTGTCATATCATGATATAAAAATTGAAGAAATATTTTCTGAACTAGAAAGAAGGATTGGAAAAAAGAAGAAAGACTACACCTTGGATGAACGATAATAACAAAAAAATAGCCTGGAATGAAATAACCAGCCTTGGTGATTTTTTGAAAAATAAGTTACCAGAATCTAAGTATCATCCTAAAGGAAGAAATCCATATGCCCATATTTTGGTTTTAATAAAAAAAAAGTTTGGCTGTAGTTACAAAGATATTAAAGATGAAGATTTTAAAACTTTACTAAAATTTATTAAATTTATAAAAGCAAAATACAATTAAAGTATTTTTTTCCTAGACTTGTCTTGGTATTGATGCTTGTATCTGTTATCGGCCTTTATATTATGCGGTCTATCCTTCTCTTCAATATAGTCAGTTATAGCAAGTTTACCTCTAATCTCTTTAGGCAAATCCTTCATACCAGGTGGTTTGGGAGGATCTGTGGAAAGATCACTTGTATATGAAAATGAAGATATTACTTTTTCTACTTTTCCTTTTTCACAACAACCACATTCAACATTTTTTTCGTCTTCTTTGTCTAAAATTAATTCAGAAAATCTGAAATCATCAACTGAAAATAGAACCATTTTTTTACCATCTTCAATATAAAGATCTATATCAACAAGGTCAACCGTCAGCTTCCCAGCGCTACAAATTTCTTCTTCTTTAATTAAATCAACTAAAATAACAGCCTTAATCTGAGAATATTTTTTCAAAACTGATTTTATAGTTTTTAGATTTGGAGCTTTTTCAATTAATTTCAATGAATCAAGAACTTGATTCCTACATGTAACACATTCAAATTCATAAAGTGGCATTTAATTATTCCTACTCTGACCCATATGAACCATCATGCTGAGAATTTCCAAAATATTGGTTCAAATGATCTTGTCCTACCCAATTTGAAGCTTGTTGTTCATCTTTCATAATTTTATAGTCTTTATGCCACTGTAAGGGGTCACCAGGCTTTGGTGCTCTATCTTTTTCACCACCACGTTTTTCAAAAATGGCTTTGAAAGGGGAAAAAACTCTAGTAATATCTTTACATTTTTTACTACAAGGGCATTTAACATTTTCTACTTTATCACCTTCAAAAAAAAGCTCGCTGAATTTAAAGTCCACTAACTCTAAATATAAAAACTTTTTTTCATCTAATTTATATCTAAAACGCCTAATTCCCTTGTTGCCCTCTTTACCAACGGAAAATACAGTCTTTTCTGTTTTAGGATTAAGTAATTCAATGTATTTAAAATTCTTATTCTTTTTTGAAAGACCTTCAGCATACTTTTTATTCAAATTTTTAACAAGCTTATCTATTTCTTTATTATAAGCTGTCATACAGTCTCTACATTCAAATTCATATACTGGCATAATTAATTCCTTTTAAAAATCTATAATATAGCCTAATATAACCGATATGGAAAGTTTTGTTAAATTTCAAATTATTGATAATATTGGCCAAATTCTGCTAGATAATCCAGAAAAAAAAAATGCTATCTCTCCCGAAATGATAAAAGACATAATTAAACATATAGATTCGGTCGAAGATAATCCACAAATTAGATGTATATTAATCGCAAGTAGTAATAATAAGATTTTCTCATCTGGTTACGATATTTCCTCAATAAAAGAGGATTATAATGATGAGAATCACCCATTAATCAAAGTTACTAATCATATAAAGAATTCAGGAAAAATAGTCATAACTGCAATTAATGGACACATTTTTGGAGGAGCATTAGAAATTGCTATTAGCTCAGATTTTAGATTTTTTTCTAAAGATGCGATTTTTTGTGTTCCACCAGCAAAACTTGGAATTCCATATAGTTATCAAGGTCTAAAAAACTTCATAAATTGCGTGGGAACATCAAATACAAAAAAAATTTTTCTTACGGGTGATAAATTTAATTCTGACGATGCTATTAATATGGGCATCGCAAATTTTATTTCAAAAAATACTGAAATAATTTCAGACGCTATGGAATTTTGTAAAAAAATATCAAAGAATGCACCCTTATCATTATCAACATTAAAGAAATCGATTAATGCATTTCAATCATCACAAACTTTAAAATTGGATGATCAAGAATTAATAAAAAATCTTATTATTAAAATTCAAAATAGTGAAGATTTTATTGAAGGTAGAAAAGCATTTAATGAAAAAAGGGAGCCTAATTTTAAAGGTAAATAGCTATATACTAGAATAATTGAAAGCCTTATCTTTAGTCTTTAACCATTGGTTATCTATCTTAACTCTTAAATCTAAATAAACCTTGCAGTTCAAAAAATCTTGAATATCTTTTCTGCTTTCTAAGCCAATTTTTTTTATCATTGACCCTCTTTTACCTAAAATTATTTGTTTATGTTGTGAACTTTCAACAATTATATAAGATTGAATAACTATGATTTTTTTCTTATCAATCATTTCTTCAATCACAACAGCAGTTCTGTAAGGAACCTCTTTGAATAAGTTTACATATAATTTTTCTCTTATAATTTCAGAAATATAAAATTTTTCGGCTTGGTCGGTATAAATGTCATCTGGAATCAATTTTTCATTAAAAGGTAAAAAATTATTAATTTCTTTCAGTAATGAATCTATCCCCTGATTTTCCAGTGCACTAATTGGAATAAAGCTTTTTATAAAACTGTATTCAGTACTGAGCTTGTTAATTAAATTTAGAATTTTACTTTTTTTAATTAGGTCAATTTTATTAATTGCCACTATTGAATTTTTACTTTCAATTTTTCTGAATAGATTCTCGTCTTCGGGCAAAATCTTCTTAGTAGCGTCAATCAAAAGCAAAATTATATCACCCTCGCTAATTGCTTGTAATGAGGATTGAACCATTATCCTGTTTAAAAATTTATTAGATTTCTGATAACCCGGTGTATCTAAAAATAAAATTTGCGAATCTTGAGAGTTGTATACTCCAAGAATTTTATTTCTAGTCGTATTTGGCTTATCACTAACAGCAGATATTCTCTTGTCCGTCAAAAGATTTATTAGTGTAGACTTTCCTGTATTTGGTTTACCTATAATTGATACTGTTCCAGACTTAAATTCCTTCATAAGATATAGATTATACTCTTTTCTTGTAGTGTTTAATAAATAAAGTTAAGATTTATTTCCAATAATGAAGACAAGTATCAGAACATCGTATTGTGCAAATGTAGATGAGAGTGCTCAGAATCAAAAAGTCACTTTGACTGGATGGGCGTCAACTATAAGAGATCATGGTGGTATTATATTTATTGACCTAAGAGACCGAACTGGAATAGTCCAAATAGTATCAGATCCAATAAACTTTAAAGAGACACATAATCTTTTAGAAGAGGTAAAAAACGAGTATGTGCTTAAAGTTTCAGGAACTGTCAGATTAAGATCGGAAGAAAGTATAAATAGTAATATTTCAACTGGAAAAATAGAAATTCTCGCTGAAGACATCGAAGTTTTGAATATATGTATACCTATACCTTTTCAAATTCAGGATGAAATTGAAACAGATGAAAATATTAGACTAAAGTTTAGGTATTTAGATTTAAGAAGACCTAAGATGAATAAAAATTTCCTTATTAGAAGTGAAACAATGAAAATAACTAGAGATTTTTTTGATCAAGATAGATTTATAGAAGTTGAAACACCTTATTTAACAAAATCAACACCAGAAGGTGCTAGGGATTACTTAGTACCTAGTAGAATTTATCAAAATCATTTTTTTGCTTTACCCCAATCACCCCAAATACTTAAACAAATCTTAATGACATCAGGTTTTGATAGATATTATCAAATTGTTAGGTGTTTTAGAGATGAAGATCTCAGATCTGACAGGCAGCCAGAGTTTACCCAAATAGATTTTGAAATGTCTTTTGTTAGTGAAGAAGATATTATTGAATTCACAGAGAACTTATTAAAAAAAATATTTAATAAAATTTTAAATCTAGAATTTGATTCTAATTTTGAAAGAATTACTTACCAGGAATCAATGGAAAGATTTGGAAACGATAGGCCAGACATGAGGTTTGACTTGGAGCTTAAAAATATCACTGATTTATTTAAAGAAACAAATTTTAAAGTTTTTAATCAAGTAGTCGAAACTGGCGGAATAATAAAAGCTTTAAAAGTAGAAAAATCTACCCTGTCTCGTAAAGATATAGATGAACTTACAGTATTTGCTCAAGAAAATGGAGCTAAGGGTCTTGCATGGATTAAGGTAAACGAAGATGGCTTACAATCACCTATTATAAAATACTTCAGTGATGATGAGTTGAAAAATATTAAGAAAGAAATGAATCTTAATGTGAATGATATTATATTTTTTGGTGCGGGTTCTCAAAACGAAGTAAATAAGTATCTTTCCGCAGTTAGGCTTAAACTTGGAAAAGATTTGAACTTAATCAAAAATGACGAATTTAAATTTGTTTGGGTAACAGATTTTCCACTTTTCATTAAAGAGGGTCAAAATCTCAACTCTGTTCATCATCCTTTCACTATGCCTAAAGATGAAATAAATAATGAGAATATTTTAAGTGTTCGATCATGTGCTTATGATATAGTTTTGAACGGTATAGAGCTTGGAGGTGGAAGTCTTAGAATTCATAAAAGAGAGTTACAAGAAAAGATATTTGATTTGCTTAAAATTTCTAAGGATGAATCAAAAGATAATTTTGGATTCCTATTAGATGCTTTGGATAGTGGAACTCCACCGCACGGTGGTTTAGCTTTGGGATTAGACAGAATATTAATGTTTCTAACAAATTCTGATTCTATTAGAGATGTTATCGCTTTCCCTAAAACTCAGAAATCTTCCTGCTTATTAACCGATGCACCATCAAAAGTTTTTTCAGAAAAACAACTTTTAGAGTTAGGAATTGAACTTATTGAATCTGAGGATTGATAATTTCTCCAAGAACTTTATTATTCTCAACTCTGTTAATCAATACTTTTCCTATATCGCCAGGATTATAAATTTTGGATTCAATTGTAACATCTATGTAATTATTGGTTCTAATTTTATTATTCTTTTCTTTGATTCCGACCAGTTGTTTTCCGATAAAACGAGAGGCAAAATTATTCTTCATATCTAAGCTTAGTGATCTAAGTATTTTTGATCTATTTTTCTTTTGTTGATCAGCAATTTTATCATTTCTTATTGAAGCTTTTGTTCCTTTTCTATCTGAATAAGGAAAAACATGAAGATAATTGAGTTCTGAATTTTTTATATAATCAAATGTTTTTTCAAACAATATGTTTGTTTCTCCTGGAAAACCTGTAATTACATCTGTTCCTATACATGCATCGGATATTTTATTCCTAATATACTTAATTAAATCATCAAAAATATTTATCTTATATCTTCTCCTCATATCTTTTAATATTTCATCTGTTGCGCTCTGAAGTGAAATATGAAATGATGGGCAAACTTTCTTAGACTCACAAACAAAATCTATAAAGTCTAAAGTTGTATCCGCTGGGTCAATTGAGCTCAGTCTAATATTAGGTATGTCAGTATCTGATTCAATTATGGTTAATAATTTCATCAATGAGGTGTCCAAATCTTTACCAAAGCTTGAGAGATGAATCCCTGTTAAAACAACTTCATTGAAACCAGAGGCATATAGTTCGTTTATCTTTTTAATTACTTCAATGACTTTCATGCTCCTAGACCTGCCTCTCGCAAATGGGATAATACAAAATGAGCACCTGTAATTACAGCCGTCTTGTATTTTAAGGAAGGCTCTAGACCTATCCTCTTTGAGATTATTATAGTTATCATCAAAAGTTTTTATATCAAATATATTTGAGACTATTTCATTTTGATAATTATCAGGCTCTTTTATTACTTTTGGAATTAAGTATTTATTAGCATTATCAACTATAAGGTCTATATTCTTCAGCTTAATAAGTCTTTCTGGTGATGTTTGAGCTAGACACCCGGTAACAAGTATTCTTATTTTTGGATTTATTTTTTTTATTCTTTTTAAATCTTTAAAAAATTGATTATCAGTATTATCTGTAACAGTGCATGTGTTAATTATACAAAAATCACTTAAAGAAATATCATCTATTACAGTAAAATTTTCTGGTAAGTTAGAAATTATTTTATCTGTATCAAATTGATTTACTTTACATCCATATGTTATAAAGCTTACAAACTTATTGAGTCTCATTTATCCAGCCCCCACCTATAACTTTTTCTCCAGAATAAAAAACTATAGCTTGACCAGGAGTTAAAGCTCTTTGAACTTTAGAAAATTTAACCCTTATCACTTCATCATTAATAAAATTTATATCTACTGGAGTTTCAGGGCTTCTGTATCTCACTTTTGCTTTAATATCCATATTTTTTAATTTATCAATATCTACGGACCAGTTTAAATTTGTTGCATATAAAGTATCAGAATATAAGTCTTTTTCATCGCCAATAATGACTTCAAATTCTTTAAAATTAATTGAAACTACATATTTTGCAGTTTTAGAATCAATTCCTAATTTCTTTCTTTGGCCAATTGTAAAATTATGAATTCCATCATGTTCCCCCAGGATTTTTCCTTCTAAATTTTTTATAAAACCTTTCTTTGGTTCTTGATAATAAGAGTTTTGCTCGATAAATTTACGATAATCCTTTGCTATAAAGCAAACATCTTGACTTTCCTTTTTTGAAGCTACCGATAAATCAAATCCCTCTGAAATTTCTCTGACTTTTGATTTGGTAAACCCACCAAGAGGAAAAAGTAATTTTGATAGCTCTCTATTACCTAGGGTAAATAAAAAATATGATTGATCTTTAAATTTATCTGTACCCTTTTCTAAAAAATAATTACCATTATTATTTTTTGAAATTTTTGCATAATGTCCTGTAGCTAAATAATCTGCTCCAAGTTCTAGAGACTTCTTTAAAAGAAAATCAAACTTCATATACTCATTACACATTATGCATGGATTAGGAGTTTGACCGTTATAGTATTTATTTATAAAATCATTTACAACATATTTCTGAAAATCATCTTTATAATTTACAACATGGTGTTCAATACCAATTTGATTAGCAGCTTGTCTAGCATCAAAAACATCATTTAATGAACAACAACCGGTTTCACCATCAGCATAATCCCATAATTGCATTGTTATACCTGAAACTTCATGCCCTTGTTCCATTAATAATGCAGCAGTTGTTGAGCTATCAACACCTCCACTCATTGCGACAATAATTTTTTTTCTCACTGACATAACTTTACCAGATTGATTTTATTTTTTGAAAGATGATTATCTATATTTATTTATGTATTATAAAATCATTCCCATGAAAAATCTCTCTTTTGCACTTGAAAATGGTTTAACAAAAAAAGAATATGAATTAATAGTCACCAAAATAAAAAGAGAGCCTAATTATAATGAGATTGGTGTTATAGCAGCAATGTGGTCTGAGCATTGTTCATATAAAAGTTCAAAATATTATTTAAAAAAACTTCCCACAAAAGGTAAGCATATAATTCAAGGACCTGGAGAAAATGCTGGAATTATAGACATTGGCAATAATCAGTGTGCTGTTTTTAAAATCGAAAGCCATAATCATCCATCTTTTATCGAGCCTTATCAGGGTGCAGCTACAGGAGTAGGAGGTATTTTGCGAGATGTTTTCACTATGGGGGCACGCCCAGTTGCGCTTATGAATTCATTGAGATTTGGTAATCCTAAAAATAAAATTACAAAAAGTTTGGTTAATGGAGTCGTTGCTGGTATTGCAGGGTATGGAAATTGTATGGGTATTCCCACTGTTGGTGGTGAGGTTTATTTTGATGAATCCTATAATGGAAATCCATTAGTTAATGCATTCGCATTAGGTATAACAACAAAAAATAAAATTTTTAAAGGAAGGGCAGATGGCCCTGGTAATCCAGTTTTTTATTTAGGTGCAAAAACTGGAAAGGATGGAGTAAAAGGTGCAATAATGGCCTCTGATGTATTTGAGGATGATAAGAATCTTGAAAGACCCACTGTACAAATTGGTGACCCATTCAAAGAAAAGCTTTTATTGGAGGCATGTCTAGAACTCTTTGAACAGAAAGGTATTATAGGGATTCAGGATATGGGTGCGGCTGGATTAACTTCCTCTGCGTCTGAAATGGCCAGTCGATCAGGTAATGGAATCTTGCTTGATCTCGATAAGGTGCCAAAAAGGGATTTAAGTATAAATGCATACGAAATGTTATTGTCTGAATCCCAAGAAAGAATGTTGTTAGTGTTAAAAGAGAAATCAGAAAAAAAAATAAACAAAATTTTTTCAAAATGGGGTCTTGATTCAAAAAAAATTGGGAGCGTTATAAAAGAAAAAAAATTTATTATTAAATATAAAAAAGAAATAGTAGTAGATTTACCTGTATCAATATTAACTGATGACTGCCCTATATATAAAAGACCTGTTAAAAATCCTAAAAGTAAGAAGATTAAAAATATTATTTTTAAAAAGAATGAACTAAGCCAAAATGAACTTAAAATAATCTTAAAAAAGATTATAAGCGACCCAAATATTTGTTCCAGGAAATGGGTTTATGAACAATATGATCATATGGTTGGAACCGATACAATCATTAGGCCCGGATCAGATTCTGCTGTAATTAGAATAAAAAATAGTAAAAAAGCTCTTTGTTTAACAACAAACTGTAATTCAGGATATTGTTTATTAAACCCTTCTTTAGGTGCAGCTATTGCAGTAGCGGAATCTACTAGAAATATAATTGCATCTGGAGGAAGTCCCCTAGCTATTACAAATTGTTTAAATTTCGGAAATCCAGAAAATAAAGAAATTATGTGGCAATTTTCCAAAAGTATTGAGGGCATGTCTAAGGCTTGTAATAATTTCAATACACCTGTAGTAAGCGGGAATGTAAGTTTATATAACGAAAATGCAAAAGACTCGATTAAGCCAACACCTGTAATAAGTATGGTTGGGATTTTAGATGATATTAAATTTTGTAGAGATCAATTTTTCAAAAATATTGATGATGGGATTTATTTAGTGGGAAAAATTGGGAATGATTTTGGCAACTCAATTTTATCAAAATATTATAAAAAGATTAAAAATATAAATAACGCCCCAGATTTAAATCTTAAGAAACATAAAAAAATAAATAATTTTATTTATAAAATTAATAGAAAGCTTAATATAAATTCAATACATGACATATCTGAAGGAGGTCTCGCGATAGCTTTGTTAGAGTCTTGCTTTGGGCCCAACTTATCAGTTGGTGCAAAAATTGATCTATCTCCTTTAAAATTTAAATCTAATATACAGATTTTCTCTGAGTCACAAGGTTGTTATATTATAAGTTGCAATATAGATAACGGTAAGAAATTACTAAAATTAGCAGAGACAAATAAAGTTTATGCTAAAAAGATTGGAGAGGTATCAAATAATAATTTTTATATAAAAGATTATTTTAATGTTAAGATTGATACAATTCATAAATTATGGAGTAGTTCTTTTCCAAAATGATCATTAATGATAAGTTAATTGAGGAATGCGGTGTCTTTGGTATTTTTAATTCAAAAGAAGCGGCAGTGTTAACAACATTAGGTCTTCACGCTTTACAGCATAGAGGTAAAGAGGGAGCAGGTATTGTAACTTTTGATGGAAAAAACTTTAATGGCGTAAGAGCTCAGGGCTTAGTAAGTAATACTTTTAATGAAAAAGAAACAATTGCTCAGTTACCGGGTAAAAATGCTGTCGGTCATGTTAGGTATTCTACACAGGGAGAATCAATTGAAAAAAACATTCAACCACTATTTGCAGATCTGGCTGCAGGGGGTTTTGCTTGTGCTCATAATGGAAACCTGATAAATGCTATGGAAATAAGAAAAGAACTAATAGCTAAGGGAGCAATTTTTCAAACAACATCTGACACTGAGACAATTTTACAATTAGTTGCCTTATCTAGAAAAAAATTATTAAAAGACAAGCTTATAGATGCTTTAAAAAAGATAAGAGGCGCCTACTCTTTGGTGATTTTAACTAACAAGAAATTAATTGGGGTTAGAGATCCATTTGGAATCAGACCTTTAGTTTTAGGTATTAAAGATGGGTCTTATGTGCTTGCATCCGAAACTTCAGCATTAAATATTATTGGAGCCGAATATGTAAGAGATGTAAAAAATGGAGAAATTGTGATAATTACTAAAGATGGTATACAAAGCTTAAAACCCTTTGTAAGAAGGAAAGAGCGCCCATGTATTTTTGAAAGAATATATTTTGCTAGACCTGATAGTATGATTGGGGGAAAAACTGTTTATACATATAGAAAAAAATTAGGAGAACAGTTAGCAATAGAAAACAAGATAAAAGCAGATGTTGTAGTGCCGGTACTCGACTCCGGTGTTTCGGCAGCATTAGGTTATGCTCAAAAATCTAAAATTCCATTTGAGCTCGGACTTATCAGAAGTCATTATGTTGGTCGGACTTTTATTGAACCTACTCAAAACATTAGGCAGTTTGGAGTAAAGCTTAAACATAGTGTAAATAAATCTTGTATTTCTAATAAAAGGGTTATATTGATTGATGACTCGATAGTAAGAGGGACAACTGCAAAAAAAATAGTAAAGGAATTATTTGACTCAGGTGCAAAGGAAGTTCATTTAGGAATAGGATGCCCTCCCATCACACACCCAGACTTTTATGGAATTGATACTCCAAGTCATGAGGAGCTTATAGCATCAAGTAAAAATATAGAAGAGATGACAAAAATAATTGGAGTAAATTCATTATTCTTTTTAAGTTTAGATGGGACATATAAAGCAATGGGATATAAAAAAAGGAATGCTAAGTCACCTCAGTTCACCGATCATTGTTTTACTGGCGAATATCCCGTCAAATAGCTAGCCAAGCTGGTTTAAAATATTTTCAATATTTTCTTTACTAATCTCAGATTCACTATAGATCCTTTTTTCTCTCTCAATAACTTCCGCAGGTGCAGAATCTAGAAATTTTGAATTTTTTAGTTTATTAGCAACCCTTTCTAAATCCTTATTAATAGCTCCTAAGTCTTTCAAAAGCTTATTCTTTTGTGAAACAATATCCATATCATCAGTTTTTCTAATAGAAATTTTAAAATATTTTGAAATTGTAGTAATAAACATTTTATCGTCCATATCATGATATTTAATAGAATTTATATTTAGAAACTTAGAAACTAAATCATTATTTGTAATAATGAATTCACAATATTTATTATTTTTTTCTATATATATATCAATTTTAAGAGCTGGAGGAATAGAAAGATTTTTCCTAAAAGATCTTACTCCAATAACAAAATCCTGTAAGAGGTTAAAATTTATTTTATCGAAACTTTCAAACTTATATTTATTTTTTTCAGGAAATTCCTTTTTTGTGTCTGATTTAGTTATCTGACTTAATAACTCTGATGAAATAAAAGGACAAAATGGAAATAATAGCAAGATAAAATCATGAAAAATATTTAATAATATTTCTTTTGTACTCTTATTTTCGGTATTTAAAAAAGAAATTTTTGAAATTTCAATATACCAATCACAATAATCATCCCAGAAAAATTTATAGATTTCAGTAGCTGATTTTTCAATTTCACAATTTTGGATGTATTTCTCATATTTACTTAGCAAATCACTAAACCTTGAAATAATCCAAAAATCATAAAAGTTTTGTGGTTTTAATTGTTTTTTAATTTCACATCCATCGGAGTTAATTTTTACAAAATTATAGGCATTCCAAATTTTATTCATAAAATTTTTATATGGGTCCAAAGAATTTTTTCCAATTTTAATATCATTATGTGGGGATAAGTTTGATGAAAGATAAAATCTCAATGAATCGGTGCCATGTTGATCAATTAACTCTAAGGGATCAATAACATTACCTTTTGTCTTACTCATTTTATCCCCTTTTTGATCTCTTATTAGATTATGGATATATACAACTTTAAAAGGAATTTGTTTTGTCAGCTTGATCGACATCATAATCATTCTTGCAACCCAGAAAAAAATAATATCAAAACCTGTAACTAAAATCGATGTTGGAAAAAAATTTGAATATTTTTCATTATTTTTTGGCCAACCTAAAGTTGAAAAAGGCCATAATCCAGATGAAAACCATGTATCTAAAACGTCTGATTCACGAACAAAATCATCTGGCATTTTATTATATTTTTTTTGATATTCTAACAAAGCTTCTTTTTCGTCTTGAGCGGCAACAGAAAAATTATTATTACATGTCCATACTGGTATCTTATGACCCCATATAATTTGCCGAGAAATACACCATGGCTTTATGTTTTTCATCCATTCAAAAAAAGTATTTTCCCAAAATTTTGGTTTAAACTCTATATCCCCACTTTTTACTGCTTTCATTGATTCCTCAGCCATATCTTTTACATCTAAAAACCACTGATATTTAAGTAATGGCTCAATTACAGCTGATGACCTATCCCCTTTAGGAATCTTATTATTCACTTCTTCACTGCCTTCATAGATATCTTTTTCTTTCATTAAAGTGAGTATTTTGTCTCTTGCTTCAATAGTTGATAATCCCCTGAAATTAACTGGAACATTATTATTTAAAGTACCATCATCGTTTAAGATATTTATCATTTCTAGTCCATGTCTTTTAGCTATTTCAAAATCATTAAAATCGTGCCCAGGAGTTATCTTTACAGCTCCGGACCCTTTATCTATATCAGCATAATCATCGCTAATTATTGGAATTTTTTTATCATTAAATATATTAAGGACTTTTTTTCCTACCATGTGTGAGTATCTTTCATCATTTGGATTAACAGCAATTGCAGTATCTCCAAATGCTGTCTCTGGTCTAGTAGTTGATACAATGATACATTCATTACAACCTTCTAAAAAATATTTAAAAGAATAAAGGTATGCTTTTGTTTCAACTGAAATGACCTCTAAGTCTGAAATAGCGGTTTTCAAGACTGGGTCCCAATTAACTAAAGTTTTTTCTTTATAAATTAATCCTTCATTGAATAAATCTATAAATGCTTTATTAACAGCATAGCTCATATCCTCATCGAGAGTAAACTTTTTCTCATCCCAATCACAGCTCAATCCTAAAGTTTTTAATTGGTTAATAATTTGATCGCCATTTGTATTTTTCCATTTCCAAATTTCTTTAATTAGTTCATCATTTGAGAGTTTTTTTAAATTTATACCTTTTTTCGCTAATGATTTTTCCACAAGTAATTGAGTGGCAATGCCAGCATGATCAGTTCCAGGTGTCCAATGAACGTTAAATCCTTTAAGATAATAATATTTAACCAATATATCTTGAACTGTAGAATTTAATGCATGCCCCAGGTGTAAGTTACCTGTAACATTTGGTGGTGGAATTGCCAAAGAGAAAACTTTTTTAGAATCATCAAAATTTTTTTTAATGGATATAGAATCTATCCATTTTTTTTCAATTTCGGTTGAATCATAAGTTTTAAAGCTTTCAGTAGGTTTCATCAAATATTTTCTGTAATGGCTGCCTCTGATACTTCAATCTCTGGGGCATTAATTTCAACATCTGTATCTGAATAAAGTGGAAGGCCTGTTCCAGCTGGTATAAGTCTACCCATTATTACATTCTCTTTTAATCCAGATAATTCATCAATTTTTCCTTCACACGATGCATCAGTTAAAACTTTTGTAGTCTCTTGGAACGAAGCGGCTGATAACCAACTTTTTGTACTTAATGAAGCCCTTGTTATTCCTAACAATAAAGGCTCAGCTTTCGCAGGCTGTCCCCCCTCAGATAAAACCTGCTTATTAGTTTTGATAAACTCACTTTTTTCAACGGCTTCGCCAATAAGTAAAGTTGTATCGCCACTATCAGTTATTTTAACTCTCTTTAACATTTGTCTAGTGATAATCTCAATATGCTTATCATTAATTCTAACACCCTGTAATCTATAAACATCTTGAATCTCATCAACAATATATTTTGATAGTTCTTTTTCGCCTTTAATTTTTAAAATATCATGAGGATCTGGTGCACCATCTACAATTTGATCTCCAGCTGTAATATTTTCACCCTCCCTAACTAAAATATGTTTCGACTTAGGAACTAAATATTCTTTCGGATCTCCTACTGATGGTGTAACAATTATTCTTTTTTTCGCTTTAATGTCTTTTCCAAATGAAACTACTCCTTCAATTTCCGAAACAATAGCTGGATCTTTTGGTGGCCTTGCTTCAAATAATTCAGCAACTCTTGGTAGTCCGCCTGTAATATCCTTAGTTTGGGCCTTTGTTTGAGGTAGGGATGCAATGAATTCCCCAGGCTCTACTTTTTCACCATCATCTTTTCTAATCTCTGCACCGCCTGGCATAGGATATTCAAATCTATCACCAGATTTTGTAACCAATATTAAAGCAGGATTTAATTTTTGGTTTTTAAATTGAATAACTTCTTTATTTGATAATCCAGTATATGGATCAACTGTTTCTTTAAAAGAAACATTGGCTTCTAAATCTTTATATTCAACATGACCTGATTCCTCTGCTACAAATGGAAAAATAGTTGGATCCCATTCAGCTATTACAGAACCTTTTTTAACTGAATCATTCTCATTAAAATGAATTTTTGCACCAATTGTCAGCGGGTATCTCTCAAGCTCCAAGGATGTACTTGAATCCTCTATGACAATTTCAGCAGTTTTGCTGGTACATATGTTAGAATCGCCAGATTTAACATAATTTAGGTCAATAAATTTAATTTTTCCGGTATTTTTTGCTTCATGCCTTGATTGTTCAACTTTTGCGACTCCACCAATATGGAAAGTTCTCATTGTAAGCTGTGTGCCAGGCTCACCAATAGATTGAGCAGCGATAATTCCAACAGCTTCTCCAATATTAACCAATTCGCCACTGGCTAGATTTCTACCATAACATAAAGCACAAACTCCAGTTTCACACTCACAGGTGAGTACTGATCTTATTTTAATTTTTGGAGAACCAGGTAGATCATCAATTCGCTTTGCAGCTGATTCATCAACTTCTTGATTTCTAGAAAGTATTTTCTCTCCACTTAAAGGATCAACAACATCTTCAGCAACTATTCTACCTAATGCTCGAGTACCAACACTTGAAACAACCTCTCCCCCCTCAATAAGCTGAGTTAGCTCAACTCCTTCATTAGTACCACAATCATACTCGGTAACCATTACATCTTGTGCGACATCAACTAAACGTCTCGTCAAATATCCTGCATTTGCCGTTTTTAAAGCTGTATCAGCAAGACCTTTTCTTGCACCATGGGTAGAAATGAAATATTGAAGAACACTTAAACCTTCTCTGAAATTAGACGTTATCGGTGTCTCTATAATTTCTCCAGATGGCTTGGCCATTAGACCACGCATACCAGCAAGCTGGCGAACTTGGGATTGACTTCCTCTTGCACCTGATTCTACCATCATGAAAATAGGATTACTGCTAGGAGACGCATCTGATTTTCCATTATTTGATGATTCTGATGAGGCTATTCTTTCCATAAGGAAATTTGCAATTTCATCTCCTGTTCGAGCCCATACATCTATAACTTTATTGTAACGCTCTCCTTCGGTTATTAAACCTTGAAGATACTGATCCTTAACGTTGTTAACTTCATCTTCAGCCTTTTGTATTAATTCATTTTTTTCGTCTGGAATAATCATATCCGCAATTGAAACGGATATACCAGATGTTGTGGAGTGTTGAAAACCAAGGGTTCTAAGTCTATCAGCTAAGAGAACAGTGCTTTTGCCACCTGATATTCTAAATGTTGAATCAATAAGTTCTTCAATTGCTTTTTTAGTCATAAGTCTGTTGACTAATTCAAATGGAACCTCATCGGGCATAACTTCAAAAATTAATGCCCTTCCTACTGTAGTACTCTCTACTTTTCCATTAATATTAATTTTAATTTTTGCATGAATATGAACATTACCAAGATCAAATGCACTTCTTAATTCATCAATGGATGAGAAAATTTTACCCTCGCCTTTTACACCGGGAACTTCCCTACTTATATAGTAAATTCCCAATACAATATCTTGGGATGGAAGTATTATTGGTTTTCCATGAGCAGGAGAAAGAATGTTGTTGGTGGACATAATAAGAGTACGACATTCGGTTTGAGCCTCAACTGACAAAGGAACATGAACAGCCATCTGATCACCATCAAAATCTGCATTAAAAGCTGGGCAAACTAATGGATGAAGTTGAATAGCCTTATCTTCTACCAAAACTGGCTCAAAAGCTTGTACGCTTAACCTATGAAGAGTTGGGGCTCTATTTAACATAACGGGATGTTCTTTAATAACATCATCTAATGCATCCCAAACAATCGGGGCTTGTTGTTCAACTAAGTTTTTTGCGATTTTAATCGTCGCTGCATGGCCCCATAATTCAAGCTTTTGATAAATGAATGGCCTAAATAGTTCTAATGCCATTTTTTTAGGAAGCCCACACTGATGTAACTTTAATTGAGGGCCAACAACTATTACAGACCTGCCAGAGTAATCGACTCTTTTCCCTAACAAATTCTGTCTAAATCTACCCTGCTTTCCTTTAATAATATCACTTAAGCTTTTTAAAGGCCTATGATTATGTCCTAAAACAGGTCGGCCTCTTCTTCCATTCTCAAATAATGCATCAACTGATTCTTGCAACATTCTTTTTTCATTTCTAATGATAATATCAGGAGCACCCAATTCCATTAATTTTTTTAATCTATTATTTCTATTAATAACTCTTCTATACAAATCATTTAAATCTGAAGTGGCAAACCTGCCACCATCGAGTGGAACCAATGGTCTAAGATCGGGGGGCAAAACAGGTAGCCTTTTTAAAATCATCCATTCAGGCTTATTTCCTGAACTCCTGAAAGCCTCTACGATTCTAAGTCGTTTTGATAATTTTACTTTTTTTAAAGGTGAAGTAGTTGATCTAAGTTCTTGTTTTAAATCAACAGATAGTGCCTCCAAATCAATCTCTTGTAGCATTGTTCTTATAGTTTCAGCACCCATTCCAACAAGTAGAAAAAAATTGTCATCTATAAGCTTTCTATAAGCATCTTCTGAAATAACTTGCCCAATCTTCAAGCCAGTATCACCAGGGTCAGTTATTACATAAGATTCAAAATATAAAACTTTTTCAAGATCTTTCAATGTCATATCCAGTAAAGATCCAATCCTACTCGGCACACTTTTTAGAAACCAAATATGGGCAACAGGAGAGCAAAGTTCTATGTGACCCATCCTAAATCTTCTTACTTTACTAGAAATAACTTCAACCCCACACTTTTCACAGGTATGATTTCTATGTTTTAACCTTTTATATTTTCCACAAAGACATTCAAAATCTTTAACAGGTCCAAAAATTTTGGCACAGAATAAACCATATTTTTCTGGTTTAAATGTTCTGTAATTTATAGTTTCGGGCTTTTTTATTTCACCATAAGACCAATCCTTAATCTCTTCAGGTGAGGCAATACTGATTTTAATAGATTTAAAATCAGATGGATTCTTTGGTTTATCAAATAATACTCCCATATCTAGCATATGATTCCCTCCAAAATTTTAGCTTTCTGCATCTAATTCTTCCCCTTTATCAATCATTTCAATATTTAAACCCAGAGATTTTAATTCATTTGTTAAAACGTTAAAAGATTCTGGGATTCCTGGTTCAAATTTCAATTTATTTTTTACAATTGAATCAAAAAGCCTGGTTCTCCCTATTACATCATCAGACTTTACAGTTAAAAATTCTTGCAATGTATTTGCAGCACCATAAGCTTCTAGAGCCCAGACCTCCATTTCACCTAATCGCTGTCCACCAAAATGAGATTTTCCACCCAATGGTTGTTGAGTTACAAGTGAATATGGTCCAATTGCTCTTGCATGAATTTTTTCTTCAACTAAATGGTGCAATTTTATCATATACATTATGCCAACCGTTACACGTTGATCAAAAGCTTCACCTGTCTGTCCATTAAACAAGGTAAGTTTTCCATCCTCAGGAAAATGATTCTCAGCTAGCAAAGATCTTATGTCTGATTCTTTTACACCTTCAAAAATTGGAGTCTCTACAGGAACACCATCGGATAATCTTTTAGCAAGATCTAGCATATCTTCCTCAGAAAGTTTCTTTATGCTATTTATATAATCAATATCATTTTTATAAAAACTTGTTAGCAATTCTTTAAGCTTAGCTATATTTGGAAATTTATTATTTAATTCATAATCTATTTGGTTACCTAACGCTTTAGCAGCTAAACCTAAATGAGTTTCCAAAATTTGACCAACATTCATTCTTGATGGAACACCTAAAGGATTTAAGACCATATCAACAGGGGTACCATCGGGTAAATATGGCATATCCTCAACAGGTAATACACGGGAAACGACTCCCTTGTTTCCATGTCTACCAGCCATCTTATCACCTACTTGGTGTTTTCTTTTGACAGCTACATAAACTTTGATAACTTTTAAAACTCCAGGCTGTAAATCGTCAGGTTGTGATAATTTTTCTATTTCTGAATTAATTCTATTTGATACACTTTCCATTTTTTCGTTACTAATTTTCAAAATCGATTCAATATCTTTTAAACATGAATTCTTATCATTAAATTCAATAGTAATTATTTTTTCATAAGGAACCAAGTTAAAAGATTCAGAAGTTATTTCTTTCGTCTTTTTTAAGACAATTTTTCTACCAGATCTGACATCATTATTAGAAACTTTGCCTACAAATATATTCTTCAATTTAGATCTTGCTTCATTTATTATGTATTCTTCCTCTTTTTGTAATTCTGCTTTTAACTCAAGAACTTCTGGTGATCCTGATCTAGATTGATCTTGCTTGTCACCTAATCTTGAGACAAGAGTTTTGACATCTAAAACTATACCATTCACTCCCGGTGGTACCCTTAAAGAAGTGTCTTTAACATCACCCGCTTTATCACCAAAAATTGCTCTAAGAAGTCTTTCCTCTGGGGATAATTGTGTTTCACCCTTAGGTGAAATTTTACCTACCAGGATATCATTTGGATTCACTTCGGCTCCAATTTGAATAACACCATCTTTATCTAAAAAAGATAGATTTTCTTCATTTACATTTGGAATATCTCGGGTTATTTCCTCTTTACCAAGTTTAGTTTCTCTTGATACGCACTCGAATTCTTCAATATGAAGAGATGTAAAAGTATCCTCTTTGGACAATCTCTCACTGATTAGTATTGCATCCTCAAAATTGTATCCTCCCCAGGCCATAAATGCGATTAATACATTTTTACCTAAGGCCAATTCGCCATATTCGGTGGAGGGGCCATCAGCTATTATATCACCATTGAATATTCTCTGTCCTTTTTTGACAAGAGGTTTTTGATTCCAACATGTATTTTGATTCGAGCGTTGAAATTTTATAAGATCGTAAATATCTGAAGCCTCACCTGAAGAAGTATCATCTTTCTTAATAACAATTTTTGAAGAATCAACATAATCAACAATCCCGTCATGTTTGGCAATTACATTAACACCAGAATCTCGAGATATATTTTTTTCGAATCCTGTTCCAACTAAAGGAGCAGAAGATTTCAGTAGAGGAACTGCTTGTCTTTGCATATTTGATCCCATAAGTGCTCTATTAGCGTCATCATGTTCAAGAAAAGGAATCAATGATGATGAAACTGAAACTAATTGAGCTGGAGAAACATCCATTAATTGAACATTTTCTTTTTGAACAACTTCAAATTCCCCAGAATTACGTGCATCCACAAATTCGTTAATAAATTCACCTTTTTCGTCAATTTCCGCATTTGCTTGTGCTATGACATAGTCTTCTTCTTCTAAAGCATTTAAATATTTAATTTTATTAGTGACTTTCGAGTTGCTTACTTCTCTGTAGGGTGTAAGAATAAAACCATGCTCATTAATTTTAGAGTAAGTGCTTAAACTGGAAATCAAACCTATATTCGGACCTTCTGGAGTTTCAATAGGACAAATTCTTCCATAATGTGAGGAATGAACATCTCTTACCTCAAAGCCTGCCCTTTCTCTAGTCAGACCACCTGGTCCAAGAGCACTCAATCTTCTTTTATGAGTTATTTCGGATAATGGATTTGTTTGATCCATAAATTGTGAAAGTTGACCAGTTGCAAAAAATTCTTTAACTACAGAGGTTACACTTTTAGGAATAACAATATCAGATGGAAACATTTCATCTACAACATTGTACATAAGCTTTTCTCTAATACTTTTGGCAAGTCGCTCAAGACCAACAAAAAATCTATCTTCAATTAGTTCTCCAACAGTTCTTACTCTTCTATTACCTAAATGATCAATGTCATCAACTTCGCCACGCCCTGATTTTAATAACAATAGGTATTTGAAAGACTCTAGGATATCGCGTGAATCAAGACAGAGTTTTGAATTTGATACACCATGATTGAGCTTATAGTTTATCTTCATCCTTCCAACACGCGACAATCTATATGTATCTTCATTAAAAAACATATTCTCAAAAAAAGTTGTTGCAACTTTAGGAGTCGGGGGATCAGTAGGTCTAAATTTTTTATATATTTCAGAAACCGCTTGCTCTTTTGTAAGGACTTTAGTCTTTGATAACATTTCATTTACAGTTATTACAAGAGAATTTGTATAAAAATTATTATCGACAAAATATATTTCAAAATTGTTTATACTATTATTTTTAATATATTCAATAGTCTCATCAGTAATTTCTTCAATCAAGCTTGATTCAATTGGATTCTCTTTATCAAATGTCCCATCAAATTTTTTTACCAAATAAGATCCAAGTAGCTCGTCCTCTGGTACATGCAAGGTAGTCAATTTATCATTCTTTATTTTTTCAACTATCCTCTCATTAAATCTTCTGTTTTCCCTAACTATTAAATTTCCTTTGGAATCCATCACATCGTGAGACGCTCTTTGAAAGGGTAAAAGATCAAAATTTATATTTTTCTCAAAATCTTTTCCGTTAAATCTTATAGTTTCCTTTTTATAGAAATTATTTAATATAGTTTTTATATCCTGCCCCAAAGCAAGCATCAAAAGTGTTGAGTGGAATTTCTTTTTTCTATCAATTCTAACAAATAAAATATCTTTGGAGTCAAATTCAAAATCAAGCCATCTTCCATCTTGGGGTACTATTCTAGCTGTAAAACTTGTTTTTCCAGTTGTTGTTAAATCTTTAGCAGTTCTTTGGGCATCAAAAAAAACTCCTGGGGATCTGTGTAGTTGGTTAACAATTACTCTTTCGGTGCCATTGATTACAAATGCACCATTTGGCGTCATAATTGGAATTTCACCAAAAAAGACTTCTTGCTGTTTAATATCTTTTACACGCTTTGTTTCTAGAATTGGATTCTCATTTTCATCTAAATCGTATTCCCAAGTGCAAAGATCGAATTTTACATATATGGCAGATTGATAGTTATATCCCTTTAGTTTACACTCAGAAATACTATATTTTGGCTCCTCTACTCTATATGAAACATAGCTTAAAGAAGCTCTACCTTGATAATCTTCAATTGGGAAAGAAGCTTTAAAAACTTTTTGTAGACCAATATTTTCTCTTTTATCTGGATCTACAGCCGCTTGAACTAATAGGTTAAATGATTCCTTCTGAACGCTAAGTAAGTCAGGAATGTCGGTAACTGATTTAATACTATCTCTAAAACTTTTTCTATGCTTAGTTAAAAGAATATTTTCTTTTTGCAAAAATTCACCTCTTGGACTAAAATAATTTAAAAAAAATTACGCGACTTCTACTTTAGCGCCAACTTCTTCTAATTTCTTTTTAATTTCGTCTGCCTCTTCTTTCTTAACACCCTGTTTAAGGGGTTTAGGTGCAGACTCAACAAGCTCTTTAGCTTCTTTAAGTCCAAGTGCAGTGACTTCTCTAACAATTTTAATAACTTTAATCTTCTCTCCACCAGCTTCGCTTAGGGTAATATCAAATTCAGTCTTTTCTTCTCCCGCAGCTTCAGCTGGGGCAGCACCACCAGCAGGGGCAGCAGCTACAGCAACAGGAGCAGCGGCTTGAACGCCAAACTTTTCTTCGATATCTTTTACTAGTTCGGAAATCTCTAATAAATTAGCATTTTCTAAATAACTAATAACATCTTCTCTTGATACTTCAGGCATAATTTCCTCCGGATATTGAACTCGTATTATATATGGTTATTTTTTATCTTTCAAGTTATTTAATACATTTACCAAACTTGATGGTATTGATTTTGCGGCATAAAGAAATTTAACAGCAGGCTGGTTGATAACAGAAAGAAACTGAGATATCAAAATTTCTCTAGACGGTAGTTTTGAAATTGCCTCTAATTGGTTGACGGTTATTACATTTCCATCAATATAGCCAAATTTAATCTCAAAAACAGGGGTTTCTTTTTTTATATCCATAAAAGATTTTGCCGCTTCTACATAATTATCATTCAATAAAGCAATAGCCGTTTCGCCTCTCAATTCACTAAAATATTCCTCAAAATCTGTATTAATAGTGGCTTTCTGGAGCAAGCTATTTTTAACAACGGAAATTTTAGTATCTAATTCACGAAAAGCTTTTCTTAACTTTTCAAATTCTGAAACTTTTGAACCAGAATAATTAATTAAAATAAAAGAAGGCGAGGCATTTAGCGCCTCTGAATATACCGAAACAATTGACTCTTTTTGGCTCTTTTTTAGCATTAGGCAGCCACCCCATTTTTAATTTCTTCTTTTAGGGATGAAACGTCAATTTTTATTCCCGGCCCCATGGTTGATGAAATAGTTAATTTTTTCATGAAAATTCCTTTTGAGGAAGAAGGTTTAGCAGATAATAAAGAATCTATTAAATAATAAATATTGTCTAGTATTTTGCCTAAATCAAAAGATTTTTTAGCAGCAGGAAAATTTGCAAGTGCGAGCTTATCATTTTTTATTTCTATTCTACCAAGCTTAGATTCTTTGACGGCCTTTTCGATATCTTTTGTAACAGTTCCCATTTTAGGGCTAGGCATAATACCTTTTGGTCCTAGAACTTTACCTAGCTTTCCTACTTTGGGCATTAATTCCGGTATTGCTATCACCACATCATAATCTATCCAGTTTTCATTAATAATTTTATCTATTATTTCTTCTCCTCCAACGTGATCTGCTCCTGCATCAGTAGCTTTTGATATATAATCACCATTACAAATAGCTAGCACTTTTACAGATTTGCCTAAAGAATGAGGTGGGATTATAGCATATTTGATTTGTTCATCAGACTTTTTTGGATCAATTCCCAACTGAACCGAAATATCAATTGTTTCATCAAATTTAGAAGAATCAATTTCTTTAATTATCTCAATTGCTTGTTTAACTGAGTAAAGTTTATTCTTTTCAAATTTAGAATTAATATTTTCAATTTTATCCTTTAACTTACTCATTTAGCTCGATACCTCAACACCCATACTTTTCGCTGTACCTTCGACAATTTTCATTGCAGCAGAAATATCATTCGCATTTAAATCATTAATTTTTGTTTTTGCAATATCTTCAACTTGAGATTTTGAAATCTTTCCAACCTTCACAATCGGGGTTGTTTGAGAGCCTTTTTTAATATTTGCAGCTTGTTTAATTAGATAAGAAACTGGAGGTGTTTTAACCTGAAAACTAAAAGACCTATCTTCGTAGACAGTAACAACAACAGGAAGAATTCCTTCTTTTTTTTGAGTTTCGGCATTGAAAGCTTTACAAAACTCCATAATGTTTACGCCTTTTTGACCTAGCGCTGGTCCAATGGGAGGTGCAGGAGAAGCTTTACCTGCTTCACACAACAATTTTAAACTTCCAGTTATTTTTTTCATTAAATCTTTTCCACCTGATTAAAATCTAAATCTATTGGCGTTGCTCTACCAAAGATTTCAACTATAACTTGTATTTTACCTTTTTCAACTTTTACTTCCTCAACTATACCTGTAAAGCTCTCAAATGGTCCTTCAGTAACTTTAACAGACTCTCCTTTATCAAACATTATTTTTGGTGTTGGTTTTAAAGTACCCTCTTCAATTTTATTTCTCATTTTATCAATTTCTGATTGTTCAACAGTGGGGACAGAATCAGGATCAAGTTTTCCGTCTTTAATTTTACCACCTACAAACCCTATAACTTTCGGGATATTTCTCAAGAAATGCCATGAATCATTACTTAGCTCGGTTTTAACCAAGAGATAACCTGGAAAAAATTTCTTTTCAATTTTCTTCTTTTTTCCGCCTTTTAATTGTTCTTCTAAAGTCTCAGTTGGAACAAGTACATCCGATATTAGGCCTGGACAATTATCAAGCTTCATTTGTTCAAAAATATATCTTTTAACTGTATCTTCAAAACTTGTAGTAACGTGAACTACATACCACTTTTCTGACATTAGTAACCACCTAAAAATAATTCTGTAATTTTTGAAAATAATAAATCTATTAAAAGCAAAATTACACCCAAGATAATAGTCACAACCACGACACCTGCAGTTGATTTAATATTCTCTGATTTGTCAATCCATGAAATTTTTCCTAATTCACTTTTGATATCATTAAAAAACTTTATAAACATAATAACTAATTACAATCTCCTAACAGGGGTGGAGAGTCTCGAACTCCCGACCTACGGTTTTGGAGACCGTCGCTCTACCAACTGAGCTACACCCCTATTTGGTTTCCTTATATAAGCAATGCTTTTTACAATGCTTACAATATTTTTTTAGTTCAAGTTTATCACGTTGAACCTTTTTATTCTTTCTTATATGGTATCTACCTTTACCAATACAATCGGTGCACTCTAATGCTACTACAACTACATTATCTCCCATAACTATTAATCTACCTCTCAACTTTGTTAGTAACAACAAATTATTACTAAAATTATTATTCTAGCCCAAGAGCGGGATTGAACCGCCGACCTCATCCTTACCAAGGATGTGCTCTACCACTGAGCTACCTGGGCAAAAGCGGGAAACGGGACTCGAACC
>MDTC01003537.1_pt1 | contig 91291 bp, 81 predicted proteins | sample 811181 | NCBI WGS metagenome assembly MDTC01 (sample SAMN05326644, study PRJNA326480) | marine metagenome | isolation source: seawater | place: Pacific Ocean: North | collected 2011
ATACATACACACATCCTTTATGTGCTATGCACTGTGAGGCCACAGGGAGCAACGTCAAAGATACATACAAGTTGAAGGGCATCAATGGACCCAAATGGAATGCTTGTGGGTGTTTTGCATGCTCCGCTGACAGCGATATTGCTGACTGCGGAGGTGAGTGGCGGTTATGCTTTATTCGTTCCGGTAATGTTGACTTCTGCCATCAGTTTTCGGATTTCCAAGCGTTGGATGAAACACACGGTATACACTCGGGAACTCGCCGAGCGAGGTGAATTGCTCACCCATGACAAGGACCAAACCATTCTGACTCTCATGAATCTTATGGACCAAGTGGAAAGCGATCATGAAGTCGTCAATCCGCATTGGATGTTGGGCCAATTGATTCCCATCATTGAGCGAAGCAGTCACGATGTGTTTCCTGTGCTCGATAGGGATGGTCATCTGCTCGGACTGATAGAACTTCAGGAAATCCGTGAGGTGATGTTTGACCGAGAATTGTATGACACCATGCAAGTGCATGAAATGATGAACATTCCCGTGGCTTCCATTGACGTGAGCATGCGCATGGACAAGGTCATGGCGATATTCGAAAGAACCGGTGCTTGGCGACTCCCGGTTTTGTCCGGAAATAAGTTTAAGGGATTCGTTTCACGCACGAATCTTCTTGCCAATTATCGCAACTGGCTCAAGGCATCGAGCATTGAGTGAGGCTTAACTTGCAAGAAATTCGAGGGTGACCTTTTTGAATTCATCTGGATGCGAGGCATGAAGCCAATGCCCTGCATCTTCAATGCAATGGGTGTCCAACTGCATGCAGGATTTGTCGAATGTTTCAAGCGCATTGTCGTCGACATAGTTGGACTGTCCGCCGTAGATAACCAACGTGGGAAGGGTATTTGTTTCGAGCGGAACTTCGCCTACAACTTCACCAAGTGCTTTCGCGAGGACATCTAAATTCGGGCGCCACACAAACCCACCTTCTTTGCGGCGCCTTGCATTTTTCATCAGGAAAGCGACCACACCGGGATCATTCAATTGTTGTTGCAGGTGGTTTTGAATGGCATTGCGATTGTGGGCATCTCGGAGCGGTGCAGATTGGACAGCATCAAAAATGGCTTGGTGATGCGGGGAGTAGCTGTGCGATGCGATATCAGCAACAATGAGTTTTTCGATGCGTTCAGGAAAGAGGTGGGCGAACATGAGTGCAGTCTTGCCCCCCATGCTATGTCCCAATACCGATGCCGTTCGCAGCTTATTTTCTTCAAAATAGTGCTGTAAATCGCAGGCCATTGCTTGATAAGTATGCTCATCATGATGCGGACTTCGTCCATGGTTCCGCTGATCAATGAGGTGAACGCAATGGGTCGCAGAATATGCCTTTCCTAATGTTTGCCAGTTGTCCGAAGTTCCTAACAATCCATGTAAGACGATCAGGTTTGGAGCATCTGGCTTGCCGAGAATGCGGCAATGCAGTGAAATGGCTGGGGTCATTTTTTATCAGAGGATGAGGAGTTGAGGCAATTAAGGTATGATTTCACGGTGGCCTCGAGACCATGGTACAAGGCATCCGAAATCAGGGCATGACCAATGCTTACCTCGGCGAGATACGGGACGTTTTCTGCAAAATGTTTGAGATTCTTCTGATCCAAGTCGTGTCCGGCATTTACACCTAAGCCGCAACTGTGCGCGAATGATGCAGCTCGGGCAAAAGGAATGACGGAATCGGCATCGCCCAGGGCAAAGGCTTTGGCGTAAGGTTCCGTGTACAATTCGATGCGATCAGCTTCTATGCGCGCAGCAGCTTCAATTTGGTGCTGCTCGGTAGAGGTGAATAGGCTCACCCGAATTCCATCTCCTTTGCACGCATCAATGGCGTTTTTCAGAAGCTCCGTCTCCGCAATGACATTCCATCCCGCATTGGAAGTGAGAACATCAGGGCCATCAGGGACAAGCGTCACTTGATCAGGTTTGACTTCCAAAACGAGCCTTAAAAACGCCTCAGAGGGGTACCCTTCAATGTTAAATTCAGTGTGAATTTCGGGTTTTAAATCCCGCGCATCGGCGTATCGGATGTGTCTTTCGTCGGGGCGTGGGTGAATCGTAATCCCCTGTGCTCCAAAGGATTGAATTCTCTTTGTGGCCTCGATAACGTCTGGCGCATTGCCTCCGCGAGCGTTGCGCAGCGTAGCAATTTTATTGACGTTGACGCTGAGTCGTGTCATACGTACCTTTAGATTCCAACACCTCCGGTGCATTCCATCGGTGGATAGATGCAAAATTACACCATGTATGCAGAGCGCATAATGAATTTAAGCCTCCCATTTGTGCGGCCCGAAGACTCGGCTGAACAGGTGCTCGGATTGATGGATGAATACAAGGTTCGGCATCTTCCTTTGGTCAATGGAGAAGAGTTTCAGGGCCTCGTTTATGAAGAGGACTTGATGGAGATTGACAGTCAAACACCTATGGCTACCCTCCACGCGCGACCGGTGTCGATCTCTCCACAATGTCATTTGTATGACTTGGTTGCCCAATGGGTAAAGGCTGAAGTGGATGCGATGCCAGTTGTATTCAAGGGTAAATACTTGGGAAGCGTTGATGCGCCTTCCATCCTGCGTTTCCTGGCTGAGCAAACGCATTGGGCGGAAAAGGGTGCTGTAATCGTGCTGGAAGTTGCTGAGCGAGACTTGGCGATTTCTGAAATTGCTCGATTGGTCGAAAGCAACGGAACTAAAATCATTGCCTGTACAACTTCTCAAGCGAATGATTCGAGCAATGTTGCAGTGACGTTGAAGTTGCATTCGGAGGATGTGCAACCCGTGATTTCAACATTTCAGCGGCATGCATATACCATCCAAACATTTTTGCATGCCCCGGAAGCTGAGGAAGAAATGCGGGAACGTTACGACGCATTTATGCGTTTTTTAAAACAGTAATTATGAAAATTGCAGTTCACGGAAAATCGTTTTCACCGGATTTCGACGATGCCATCAAGCAAATCCTAAAACGAATTCAAACGTTAGATGTTGCTCCACTGATTGAGTTTCACTTCAAGCGGTTTTTGGATGAGCGCATGTCTTTGACGCGTGATTGGCACTCGTTTGATGAGCCGCATCAGGTGCAAGAGGTTGATTTGCTCATTGCCATCGGTGGCGATGGAACGGTTTTGGAAGCGGCTACGTTCGTTCGAGACACGGAGATTCCAGTGCTTGGTGTGAATACTGGTCGACTGGGTTTTTTAAGCAATGTTCGCATCGACGAGATTGATTTAGCGATGGATGCCGTGGCTGCGGGAAAAGTCTGGTATGAAAAGCGGCTGCTTCTGAAGGTAGAAGTTGACGGGATGGAATTTGGAGAGTTTCCCTACGCTTTGAATGAAGTTGCGATTATGAAACGAGACACATCAAGCATGGTCGCGGTTGAGGTTGAACGCGACGACACTTTTGTGAACAATTATTGGGCAGATGGGTTGATTGTTGCCACTCCTACAGGCTCCACAGCTTACTCGTTAAGCGCTGGGGGTCCAATTGTAATGCCGGGATCAGAGGTTCTTTGCATCAATCCAGTTGCGCCACACAATTTGAATAACCGGCCTCTTGTTATTCCGGCTCAAGGAGAGTTGCAAATGACAGCCGATGGTCGTGAAAATCAGTTCTTACTGAGTTTGGATTCGCGTATGTTCATTTTAGACGGGGGTCGAAAGGTGCGGGTGACTCCTGCCTCATTCCGTTTTGTCCTAATGAATCTGGAGCATCAGGAATTTTTCAGCACCATCCGAGCAAAAATGCATTGGGGCAAGGATCCGAGAGATCGCTGATTATCGTGAATAAAATCGGTTGTTTGTTGGCCGTTTTTTGCATTTGATTCAGGCAATTCAGCGTATTTTCGTGCGTTAAGATTCAAGAGAGTTTATCGACTCAGATGCACGTGCTTTTAACCCTTAGACATATTTCCCGGTTGATTTTCCAGACGGTGTCGTTTTTGGCATGCCTTTTTTTGGCGAATGAACGACTGGATGCACAGCGTCAATTTGATCAGTCCAAAGAGGTTGGCTTTGCTTTTGGCACGTCATACTACATGGGTGATTTGAACGAAGGGAAGCATCTCAGTGGCCGTTTTACTCCTGGATTCGGGGGTTTTTATCGCCATAATTTTTCGCAGCGTATCTCGCTTAGGGTAAGCTATTTGAAAGGACGCGTGGAAGCGTGGGACGCAGATAGTTCCGATCCGTGGCGCCAAAATCGAAATTTGCATTTTCGCAATGACATCAGCGAATTGAGCGCGTGGGTTGAAATCAACTACCTCGATCATCGATTGGGTGATCCTGGTGATCGGTTTACTGCTTTTCTATTCCTCGGTTTGGCGGCATTTAATCACATGCCCGAGGCATCCATCGATGGACAATGGATTCCTTTGCAGCCAATGGGAACGGAAGGGCAGGGGACTTCATGGGGAGATGCTTATGGCGTTGAGTCTTACGCGACATCGGGAGTTTCGATTCCAATCGGCTTTGGATTCAAATCAAACATTGGCGCGTTTACAGCCATCACATTTGATTGGGGAGTTCGGAAAACATGGTCTGACTACTTGGACGATGTGAGTGGTTTGTATGCTGATCGTTCGGTTCTGATGCAAGAACGCGGTGAGATGACGGTAGCGCTTGCCGACCCGAGTTTAGGCCAAGAAGTTTTAGCACTCAACCAAGGAGGGCTTCAGCGCGGCGACAGCTCAAGGGATGACTTTTATGGATTTATTTCGGCCTCAATTAGTTTTCGAATCAGCAAAAAACCCACCACCTGTTGGTCGGAAATCTAATGAAAACAGAAATTCAACAGCTTTGTGAAGCGCAGGGACTAGACCCTGGTCGAATCCCTGACCACGTGGCGATCATCATGGATGGCAACGGACGTTGGGCACGGGAAAGAGGAGAGTCAAGGGTTTTTGGCCACATGCACGGTGTAGATGCTGTTCGTTTCTCAGTCGAAGCAGCTATGGAATTGGGCGTTCGCTACCTTACCCTTTATGCCTTCAGCACGGAAAACTGGAGCCGCCCAAAAGAGGAGGTTGAGGCATTGATGAATTTGCTTGTTGACACGCTTGTGCAGGAGATCAAAGAGCTTGGGGCAAAGGGTGTCAGACTTCGAACCATCGGAGACGTGGCTGCATTGCCAAAAAATTGCCAAGATCAGCTTCAGGAAGCAGAAAAAACAACCGAAAACAACGAAACTATCGAATTAATTTTGGCGCTGAGTTACAGTTCAAAATGGGAGATGGTCCAAGCCATTAAGATGTTGATAGAGAGCGGTTACAAGGGAGACGAGGTTACAGAAGAGGTTGTCACTAAACATCTTTCTACCGAAGGAATTCCTGACCCTGAATTGATGATTCGCACCAGCGGCGAGCATCGCATTTCGAATTTTTTACTCTGGCAGTTGGCATATGCGGAGTTCCATTTTACGTCCACCTTGTGGCCAGATTTTGGAAAAGAATCATTTTTCACGGCCATCCGTGATTTTCAAAACAGGGAGCGAAGGTTTGGGGGTTTGCTCGACACGAACCACAATGTAGCGGCACAATGAGAAATTGCGATACAAAAATGAAGGCACTTCGGTTAGTGGCTCTGATTGCAGGGAGCTTTTTCACTTCACTGAATGCTTCTGCTCAGAACGCTGTCACGGCTGAGACGTCTCAGACCTATACGCTGGGAGGCCTGACCATCATGGGTGCAGAACACACCGATCAGCAGGCAATAAAGCTTTTTAGTGCGCTTCAGGTTGGACAGGAATTGACCATCCCGGGAGAGGAGATCACACGGGCGATTCGGAATCTCTGGGCTCAACAATTGTTCTCTGATATTTCGGTCGAACTGGCTGAGGTTCGCGACGATAGGGCTTATCTGGTAATTCGTGTGGACGAGCTACCTCGATTGACTCGCTACACCTTCGAGGGCATTGGCCGCTCAGAACAAGAAACGCTCAAAGGCAAAATAGAGCTTCTCACGGGCCGTGTCGTCAATCAAAGTGTTGTGAAAACAGCCAAAAAACGGCTGGATGATTACTATTACGACAAAGGGTATTGGGACGTAAAGGTGGACATTTCACAGGCCAAGGACACTGCCTTTGAGAATGGTGCACGATTGAATATTGTCATAGATAAAGGAGACAAAGTAAAGGTCGGTGAGATCCTTTTGACTGGCACAGAGCAGTTGGATGAAAGGAAAGTGCTTCGCGCCATGAAGGACCTGAAGAGTAAAAAGTGGTTCCGTGTGTTCAAGTCGAGTAAGTTCGTTGAGGCGAATGTAGAATCGGCTAAAGCGAGCATATCCGGTTTATACAATGCCAGTGGTTATCGGAATGCGCGTGTGCTTTCTGATTCAATTTACCGCCTCGAAAACGGCAATGTGGGCATTGCGTTCAACATCAACGAAGGCAATCAGTTCTACTTTGGAGACATCTCATTCTCGGGTAATTCCAAATACCGCAGCACGCAGCTGGACTCCATTTTGGGAATCCGCCGGGGTGATACTTACAGCCTTGAGCGTCTTGAAACGCGTGTTTTTATGGATCCAAAGGGATTGGATTTGAGTTCATTGTATCAGGATGACGGATACCTGACTTTTCAGGCCATGCCCATGGAAACGCGCATCGAAAATGATACCATCGATATTGAGGTGCGGATGATGGAGGGCAAGCAATTTCGCATCGGAAGAATCTTGGTCAAGGGCAACACAAAGACCAATGATCACGTCATTTATCGCGAAATACGAACGCGCCCAGGGGACCTGTTCTCACGAACAGACATCATTCGCACGCAGCGTGAATTGGCGCAATTGAATTATTTCAATCAAGAAGCATTCGGCATCAATCCGATTCAGCATCCCGAGGAAGGTACTGTTGATATTGAATATGCTGTCGAAGAAAAACCATCGGATCAAATCGAGCTCTCTGGAGGGTGGGGAGGCGGCCGCGTTGTTGGAACGTTGGGGGTGAGTTTCACGAATTTCAGCGCACGAAACATGTTCAAAAAAGGGGCATGGAAACCAATCCCTACAGGGGATGGTCAGCGCGTTTCCGTGAGAGCACAGTCGAATGGTCTGTTCTTTCAGAGCTACAATTTCAGTTTCATGGAGCCTTGGTTGGGAGGGAAAAAGCCCAATGCACTCAGCTTCAACGTTTGGCGTTCTGTCCAATCCAACGGTCAGCCGAAGCGCATAGATGGTGAATTCAATGAGTCGCGACAGTCTCTTCAAATCACGGGAATTCAGGTGGGTTTTGGACAGCGGTGGAAGAAGCCGGATGATTGGTTTACAATGAATGTGGCCTTGAGCTATCAGCATTTTCAATTGAATAATTACGGCGTATTTTTCAGTTTCTCGGACGGGACAGCCAACAATCTGGCCGCGAACTTCACGTTGGCTCGAAACTCCGTATCTGATCCGATATTTCCAGTTTGGGGCTCGAATATCTCACTCTCGGTTAAGGCGACTCCGCCCTACAGTGTGTTCAGGGGAGAAGATGAAGCGCATTACGAGAACCTTTCAGACCAGGATCGGTTCCGCTGGGTTGAATATCATAAATGGAAAGTGAAGGCTGAATGGTACACGCCGCTGACTCAATCGGCAGGCGAAAATCCACGGACCTTGGTCTTGCGCACACATGCCGGCATAGGACTCATTGGACAATACAACCGAGCAGTGGGATTATCACCTTTTGAACGCTTCTACCTCGGAGGTGTCTTCCTCAGCGGGTACGTCTTGGATGGAAGGGAAATTGTAAACTTGAGGGGCTTCGATGACTTGTCGTTGACCATGCCGGACCAAAACACTGGAGCTCCAGTCATTGCAAAGTATGGTGCAGAGTTGCGCTACCCTCTTTCGACGAATCCAAGCGCTACAATTTATATGCTTGCTTTTGTGGATGCAGGAAAAACGTGGGCTGATGCTCGAGAGTTCAATCCGTTCGAAGTATATCGATCGGCTGGTGTGGGGATGAGAATCTTCCTCCCAATGTTTGGGCTTCTTGGGTTGGATTACGGCTGGCGTTTAGACGATATTCCAACGCAGCCAAATATGTCACGGGGCCAATTCCACTTCAGTATTGGAATGAATACCGGAGAACTCTAACGAACAATCGAAATGAATCGGATGAAAAATACGCTGATCGCCACTTTGGCATTATTCGCTGGTTTCAATGCTGTAAATGCACAGAAATTCGCTTACATCGATACAGATTATGTTTTGCTGCATATTCAAGAATATGCGGATGCACAGGCTGAACTGAATCAAATGGCCATTGATTGGCAGGTTGAAATTGAAACGAAGATTCAATCCATTGAACGCCTTGAGTTGGCTTATAGGGCTGAGCGAGTCTTGTTGACCGCTGAAATGCGTGCGAAGCGAGAAGAAGAGATCAGCGCAAAACGCCTCGAGGCTCGTGAGCTTCAGAAGTCCAAATTTGGCGTGGACGGGGAGTTGTTCCAAAAGCGTCAAGAACTTATCCAACCTGTTCAGGACATGGTTTTTGAAGAGCTTAAGGACATTGCAAGCGGGAGCGGTTACATGGTTGTGTTCGATAAAAGCAATCAGAGTAATATGCTTTACACGAATCCAAAGTATGATATATCGGACCGATTGATCAAGAAATTGGGCTATGTACCTGGAGAGACGCTCGAGTCGGATACCAAGGAGGGTGATGAGGGGAAATCCATACAGGATCGAGCAAAAGATGCCATGGATAAAGGAAAAAGCTCGGCGACAGATCGAATGCGTGGCGCTGCTAGTGGTATGCGAGGTGGTAACACAATAAATAGCAAGAACAAAAATTAAAGGAAGAGTCGTAGAGCCGGCTTAACGTAACCAAGATTTAAATCAAAGACAATATGAAGCAAGTATTAATGGTCATTGGAATGGTGACAGCAATTTCATTCACGGGGTTAGCTCAGAAATTTGGACACATTGATTCACAAGAGATTTTGTTGAATATGCCAGAGCGAGCAGATGCACAAACAACGATTGAGGCGCGTGCAGCAGAGTACGAAGCGGAAATCGGTCGAATGCAGCAGGACCTTCAAACGAAGTTTGCGGAGTACCAAGCCAAAGGTGAGACATGGCCCGATGCGATCCGTCAGCAAAAAGAGCGCGAATTGCAGTCGTTGGACCAGGGAATGCAAGAATTCGGTTCCACAGTTCAGAACGAGTTGGCGCAGTTGGAGCAGCAACTTTTGATGCCAATGATTGAACGTGTGCAGGAGGCCATCAACGAGGTCGGATCGGAGAATGGATTCACTTACATTTTCGACACAAGCTCGGGAGCCACAGTGTACACTGGCGGCGAAGATGTTGGAGGATTGGTTCGTGCAAAATTGAGCATGTAAATCGTTCCGCGTGCCACAGGCCATGCGACCAATTGGCATTTTTGATTCAGGAATCGGAGGGTTAACGGTCGCCAGAGCGATCTCTCAGCGATTTCCGAATCACCCTTTGATCTACTTTGGTGATACAGCGCACCTGCCGTTTGGAGAGAAAAGTCCCGAACTGATTCGACATTACGCGACCAGAATCACGAAGGAACTCGTGAAGAAGGACTGTGCAGCTATTGTTGTTGCCTGCAATTCAGCGTCGAGCAACGCATTGGATGAGGTGCGAATGGCTGCAGGTCATTCAGTGCCTGTCATTGACGTTATCTACCCTGTTGTTGAGTCGGTATCTCGGGAATTTGTGGGAGACGTTGTTGGAGTGATTGGTACGAGAGCGACCATCGATTCTGGGTGGTATCAGCGGTTGCTTGCGGAAAAGGGATGCACTGTCAAATCCAAGGTGACTCCGCTGCTCGCCTCTGCCATTGAGGAAGGGTTTCACGAGGGAAGGATCTCCACTGCTCTAATTGAAGAGTATCTCACAGACGATTTCTATGAAGGTATCACGGCGCTCGTTTTGGGTTGCACGCATTATCCTTTGATTTCTGATCAGATCCAGAGGGTGCTTCCGCCGGGAGTGAAGATTGTAGATAGTGCTGAAGTCGTAGCAGATGAGTTGAACCAGTTGGATCCGGCCATTTTTTCTGAAGTCGTTGAGCTCGACGCGACGCATAGACCACTCCGACGTTTTATAGTATCTGATTTGACACAATCGTTCCAGCGCGGTGCCGAGCGGTTTTTTGGATCTCCTGTGATTTTGGAAGAGCTCAAGCTGAGTGAGCATGAAGGTCCATAAAAAGCATAATTTCCTGCTTATTTGAACCAGTGTGAGTATCGGACGTATCGGTTTGAGGTCTCGGACAATGATTGTTTTAAGCTCTCGCTGACTCTTCCTCGTTCCTGCGCTGGGACACCGGCCCAAAGGCTTCCCGCGGGGACATGTGTGCCTTCCAAAACAACAGCTCCTGCAGCAATAACGGCTCCCTTTCCGACAACTGCGCCATCCATGACAATTGATCCCATGCCAACCAATGCGTGCGACTGAACATGGGCGCCGTGAACGATGGCATTGTGTCCGATGCTTGCATCATCATCAATGATGGTTTCACTTTTATCGAGCGTCCCATGAATGACCGCGCCATCTTGGATGTTCACACGTTTACCAATGGAAATGGGAGAGACGTCTCCACGAATAACGGCATTGAACCAGCAGTTGCTATCCTCGTCCATGGTCACTTGTCCTATGACCGTCGCATTGGGCGCCAACCAGCAGGACTTATGGATCTGAGGAGTAAAGTTTCGGCAGGAGAGTACAAGACCGGAAGAGGGAGTATTCATTGTTATAGAGCGTCAGGTTCATCGTCAGGAAAGGTTCGCCAGGTTGAGCTTTGACCATTTTTCCACCAGTTCGTCCGATCAAATATCTGCAATTGGCAGGCGAATGCCACATCGTCAATGTGAATTTTCATCTTGCCGCTTGGTTCCGCATTCTTGAGCTTATCGAGAAGCGCATGTGTCTGTGCAATGCTTCGGATTGACTGAACTTTCCGGTCAGAGCAATGGTGAAGTTGCACGTATTGACGAAGTGCCCGCGTGCTCTCCTCTGTCCAGTTTAATTCAATAGAAGAGCTCATTTTGATCAGTTCTCTGACGCGAGATACGGCTGCTCTCGCTGAACGTAATGAGGAAAACCATGATAAGTCAGACACAGCATCTCCGACTCGTGCCATGTCATTTAGATTGGTCTCGAGATGGATTTGAAAACGAGAACTGATGGGTCCTGTGATCCGTCGCAAGTAACGATTGATGGAACTCGGGCTGCACGAACACTTGCGTTGCCGGTCTTGGAAGTAGCCGCACGGACAAGGATTGGCCGTGGCTACTATCAAAGCTTGAAACGGTAAATCAACGGTACCCTGCATCCGACCAATTTGGATGATTTGACGTTCCATTGGAGAGCGTAAACTTTCGATGCAATTTCGGTTGAATTCAGGGAACTCGTCCAAAGCGAGTACGCCGCCATTTGCCAGGCTGCCCTCACCAGCGACAACGCCATGCTTGTTCCAAGTTCCCAAGAGTCCGGCTGTGGAAGTTTGACTGTGTGGAACTCTGAAAGGAGGAACTTCTGATAGAGCCATGGATTCTCCGCGCGATATACTCCAGCGTCTGAGTTGATTGGCCTCTGACTCATCAAGCGGCGGCAGCAGCTCGTGAATGCAGCGCGCCATCATCGATTTTCCAGTCCCGGGAGATCCAATGATGAGGGTGTGATGATTTCCGGCAGCAGCTACGACAAGAGCCAACCTTTGCTGAGATGAAAGCCGGATTGATTCAAATTCTGAGGTTTCAGGATGCTGCATTCGTAGCCTTTGATTCCAAGCGTTTTTTGCTTGAAAAATGGGAAGCCTTCGCTGGCCCCTCAGATTCGAGACTAAGTCGCTCAAGTGATTGGACTGGAAATTGACAGCGCTGCGTGTTGGTTGATTTGCCCATAAAACATCTGATAAATGAGGAGTGTAAATGGTGAGTTTTTGCTGGAGTATGCTTGGGGTGTTCAATGGATGAGCTTGAGGCGCTAGGGAAATGGATCCATCAAGTGCGAGTTCGCCTGCAAAGAGTGCATGACGACAACGTTTGCTGGGAATTATGCCCATGCTGCAAAGGAGGGAGATGGCGATGGGCAGGTCGAGATGCGCCACGCTGGTATGTTGCATTTCCGGTCCTATATGCAACGTGATTGCTCCTGTGGGACGAGGCCAACCGCAGGATTCAAGCGCTGCATAGATTCGAGCCAGTGAATGTTTGAGCGCCGTCCATGACATTCCAGAAGTATGGATGCGAGCGCCTTTCGTCCGGTGGACCTGCACAGATACCAATCGAGCATTTGAGCCGGAAATTCCGACTCCATGCGTTGATGAAAACATGAAAGGCTCCCTTACTGTTGACGCTCGATCAAATCAATCCAAGCATGGATCACCTTGATGTGTATTTCTTGAACGCGATCTGCGAAACCTTTCCAGGGCACATCAATGACCACATCGCACAAGTCTTTCAATTTTCCGCCGCCTCTTCCGGTAAGGCCAATCACAGTCATGCCTTTCGCTTTCGCGGCTTTGGCAGCTTCGATTACGTTGGCGCTGTTTCCGCTCGTGGAAATGGCCAACAAAGCATCCCCTTTTTGTCCTACCGCTTCTACAAAGCGCGAAAAAATGAAATCAAACCCATAGTCATTTCCAACGCATGTAATGTGAGAGGGGTCACTGCAAGAAATTGCTGCAATTCCAGGTCGATGTTCTCGGTATCGACCGCTGAGTTCCTCGGCAAAGTGCATGGCATCGCTCATGGATCCACCATTGCCACAGGAGATTATTTTTCCGCCATGGGCAATGGAAGATGCCAATGCGTTGCCTGCAGTTTCTACTGCGTCCATGAAGTTGGCATCGGACAGAAGCTGCTCCAAAAGTTGGGCTGCTTGCTCGAAATGCTCAGAGATACGTGCCTTGTTATTCATGGTGCGAAGCTGCGATTCGAATTCAAATGTTTGAGCAATGGTTTGCAGGTGTGCAGGTCAATTTTGTCACTTATTCTTTAAACTTTTGGATGCCTTGATCTAAAAAGGCAATGAACTTCTCGGGATCTGGATCATAGCCCACCCCTTCCGAGAGTGGTTGGCCATCATGGTCAAGAAGCACATAAAAAGGTTGGGAGTTCGTGTTGAAACGAGAGGCTTGAAAATAAGACCACTTGTTGCCTACTGTCTTTATTTTAAATGCTTTTCCGCCATAAACCTCTTCGTCTTGTTCATTTTCCGGAAGCGCTTTGCGCTCATCCACATAGAGCGAGACGAGTACCACATCGTTCTCAAGTATCTCAGCGACTCCGGAATCAGACCAGACTTGTTCTTCCATTTTTCGGCAATTCACACAGGCCCAACCTGTGAAGTCCAAAGCCAGCGGCTTGCCTTCTGCAATGGCAGCGGCCATGCCCTCCTCATAATCGGTAAATCGGGCCTCGACATGGCCAGTTGAGTGGCCTTCATTATTGGTGCTACCTTGGCTCCACTCGCTATAAAACATGGGAGGTGGAAAACCACTGATTAGTTTGACGGGAGCACCCCACATTCCCGGTACGAGGTAGATTCCAAGCGTGAGAAAAATCATACCCATTGAGAAGCGGAACACGCCGATGCGTTCGGTCTTTGAATCGTGTGGGAAAAGAATCCATCCGAATAAATAAAAGGCAATGCACAATACAATGGCAACCCAAATGGCGATGAACAATTCCCGCTGCAAAAGACCCAATTGAAGAACCAGATCAGCATTGGACAAGAACTTAAAGGCGAATCCGATTTCCAAGAGTCCCAAAACGACTTTCACGGAATTCAGCCAGCCGCCAGATTGAGGCAGTGAATTCAGCCAACCGGGGAACGCGGAGAACAGCATAAAGGGCAGCGCAAGTGCCAAAGAGAACCCAAACATGACCGCTGTGGGCGCAGCATATGAGCCTGTTGCTGCTCCCGCTAAGGCGCTTCCAATGAGTGGTCCGGTGCAGGAGAAGGAGACAATCGCCAGTGTTGCCGCCATGAAGAAGATGCCGATTAACCCCCCTTTATCCGCCGCTTCGTCAGTTTTGTTTGCCCAGCTTGTAGGTAGCTGAATTTCGAATGCCCCGAGGAAACTCGCTCCAAAAATCAGCAGCAAAAGGAATAAGAAGACATTGAAGAAGGGGGCCGTTGAAATGACGTTCAAGATGTCTACTCCGAAGATTGCAGTCAGCAGTAAGCCGAGACCAGTGTATATGAAGATGATGAAGAAGCCGTAAATCAAAGCATTGCGAATTCCTTCAGAACGCGTTTTCGATTGCTTCGTGAAAAAGCTGACCGTCATTGGAATCATGGGGAATACGCATGGCGTTAACAATGCGGCAAATCCGAGTAACATGCCCAAAAGAAAGACACCGAGTAACCCTTCTTCTTCTTCTTCGCTGTTTGTAGAGGCGTCCGAAGAATCGATCCCTCCACACAAATGCTGAAGATCTGGACAGGATTCGGGGCGATCGTCGATTTCGGAGGCATGGCTGAGATCTGCTAGGCTCACCTTGAAGTTTAAATCGGGAGGAAAGACGCAACGCTCCTCATTGCAAGCCATGTATGTTATGAAACCAGACACGGTGGATTCTGCAGCCCGAGAAGCACTGAAGCGCTGCACAAAGAACACTTCCTCCTCGAAGTAGGGGACATCCATGTTGAACTGCGGATCGAATTTGACGATTGGTTTGCATTCTTGAACGTCTCCCATGGGTTCCAATCCCTCAGGCCAATCCACTCCAAAGGCTGTTGCCATTGGCCCATCGAAACCTTCAATGAACTGGCTGTATATGTGCCAGCACGACTCAACAGATGCCTGAAAAATAAGCTCGTACTCGTCGGATTTATCCGTTTTATAAATGGAGGTACTCCACGTGACCGGTTCCAAAATCCCGTCTGGTTTGGACATATCGAGGCCACTATCACCATGACAAAGATGTTTGGAGGGGGGGCAACGATTTTCAAGCGCTTGAGCAGGATTGGCATTGAGGTCGAATTCGAAATCAATGTCCTCGGGGGGCAAGCATCGTGAGTCATCACAGACCATGAAACTCAGGTAGCCTTTGACTGCTTCATCGACGTCTCCATTGATTTGAATCGTTTGAACCCAATTCACTTCTTCCTCAAAAAACTTCAAATCCATCATGAAGTTGGGGTCGTACTCCACGGTGGGTTCACATTCTTCTATTGCACCAATGGCTTCCACTCCATCGGGTAATTCCAATTCGAAATAGGTTGGAAGCGGTCCGTTGGGATCGTCTAAGAATTGGCTGTAGATGTGCCAACAAGGTTCTATATCAGCGTGGAATACCAGATTTACTTGATTGGATTTCTCAGTTTCATGAACGGAGAATGACCAAGCCACGGGATCGAGGATTTGAGCCTGAAGAACTGCTGGCGATAAGACCAAGAGGCAAACCCCGAAGGCAAAGGTTGAGAGACGTTGGAGGCGGTTAATCAAATTCATTGCATCGCGAATATAAAACGTAGCGAACCGGGAATTGCTGTGGACCATGCAAACGTTCGTTATTCTGTTTCAGTATCAGACAGATAGGGTTTAGAAATCGATCTCTTCACCGAGTTCTAGTCCGAATGGCCGGCGGATTAACCAACTTCCTAGGTAGACCAATGGAGTATCGAGCAATGCAACGATGAACTTGAAGATCATACCATTTAGGAGCAACGTCCCGAACAACGCCCATTGGATTTGACCAGCAGCGCACATCAGAAAGAGTACGGCGAACGTATCGATGAATTGGGATGGAATTGTGCTGAGGTTGTTGCGTAACCAGAGCTTTTTTCCGCGGGTCCGCTTTTTCCAAAAGTGGAAGAGGCGGACGTCAAGGAACTGTGCTAAAAGGTAAGCCGTCATGGAGGCGCTCACCGCAACAATTGTCGAACCAAAAACATGGTTGAATTCGGTGTCACTCACAGGTGACCAATCCGCAGCAGGTATGGATTGACTTACAGTGATGATGACCAAGGTGAAAGCACTTGCACATAGACCTGAGATCACCACCCAATTGGCTTTTTTCTTGCCAAAGCACTCAGAAATGAGGTCGGTAACTAGAAAGGTAACGGGATAGGGCAAAAGTCCAACGCTTTGCTCAAAGGTCAAACCTGGGATGGGCGCCCAATGGAAGAATTTGCGAAAAATCAAATTACAAGCAACCAAGCTAGCGATGAACAACGCAGCTAGAATGAGAAATATCCTCAGGGACAGTTCTTTTTTGGCTGCATCAGCCCCATTTGCTGTGGACGATTGGCTCATATTTCAGGAGTTTTTGGTATCCAAATCAAACATCTTTTTTCACGGGTGACTGTGCATGTACTCGATTGGAATCGAGCTCCGGATTGGACGCCTGTTTCTGTCAACGTCGCTATTTCTTGAGTGGCTTTTGCCGAGATACGGTACTGCTGGGCTATGCGATGCAAAATTTCCATTCGAAGCGGTTCGGATGACCATCGGTCCAAGTTCAGTTCAACGCTTCCTTCACGTTCAGTTGCACAGCGGCTCAATGCTTCATTCACAGCGTTTCGAGATTCTTGTGCCAATGGCTGAAAACGATCCGCGGTTCGTGCAAGGTGTCGAGCGGCGCCTGGCCTCAGGGCCTCTAAGAGGGGAAGCACTTCGTGCCGCAGACGATTGCGCAAGTAGTCGGATTTTTGATTGCTTGAATCTTCTCGTGGTGAAAGTTTCCATTGCTCGGCCCAATGTTCTAACTCTTTGCGGTGTTCGTCGAGGAAAGGCCGAATCAATTGTTGTTCTTGGGACACATGCTGCATCCCCGCAAGGGACATGGGATCACAGGACCTCAAGAGATGCAACAAAACAGTTTCGGCTTGATCATCTGCATGGTGAGCTGTTGCGATGTAAACTGCAGATCCATTTGGTTGTTGCAATTGCTCTTGCAATGCTTTGAACCACCTGTACCGGATGCGCCTTGCTTCGGCTTGAATGCCATCGGAATCGCCGGATATTTCTGCCTGAAATCGATGGAATGGCACGTTGTGTGTTGCACACCAATGGCGAACGTGTTCTTCATCTCCATCGGATTCTTCTCCGCGCAATTGGTAATTGACGTGAGCAACTTGAATGGACTGTCCACACCGAAAAAGGCACTCGGCTAGGACTATGGAGTCGCAACCTCCACTGACGCCCACAACGATTGTGCTCTTTTTTGCAATGCTGTTTTTACTCAGCCAAGCCGACATGCGTTGTGTGATACCGGCTCGGTCTTCAGCCATCTTTTCGCAGAGTTTTCAGCATCGCTTCTGCCTTGAGTAAGCACTCTTCATACTCTTTTTCAGGGATGCTCAATGAGGTGATGGCTCCACCAACATGCATGCTAATGCGCTTCTTAATTGCATTGTACAATAAGCTTCGTATCACAACATTGAGTGAGAAATCGCCATTCGGTTGAAAGTATCCAACGCTTCCTGAGTACACGCCCCGACGGCACCCTTCCAATTCATCGATTAACTCCATTGCGCGCACTTTTGGTGCGCCCGTCATCGAACCCATGGGAAATGAGGCGCGCAAAATATCGACGGGTTCGCATTCTGGGCGAACCTCACACTGTACCGTCGAAATCATTTGATGTACACTCCGAAATCGGTGAATGCCAAATAGTTCCGGGACGTGAACCGTTCCAGGTTGAGCAATGCGACTCAAGTCGTTGCGCACGAGATCACAAATCATTACGTTTTCACCACGCTCTTTGGGGTCGGCATGCAGTTTTATGGCGAGTTCACGGTCCTCTGACTCTGTGGATCCGCGTCCAATGGTTCCCTTGATTGGAGACGATGTCAACGTGTTTCCGCGCTTATCCAAGAACAACTCAGGCGACCCAGAAATCAAATGGAACTCACCAGCTTTTACAAGGGCCGTGTAAGGAGATTGCGTAAAATGCTGCAAGCGAACAAAAGCATCCCACACGGATTCTAACGCATCATTGCCCATCCATTCCTGGCAGAGATTTAGTTCGTAGACATCGCCTCGCTGAATGTGTTTTTTCACCCGATGAGCGCGCTGGAGGTAAGTTGCTTCATCCCATCGCGGTTTCAGAGAAATTTCGGGTGCCTCAGGGATTGAGGCAATGGGCGTGAGCACTTGTTTCAACAGGTCTTGAGCATCCTCCTCATGCGCACCGTGTACAATTTTTGCAGCGGAATGGTTGCTCCCCCACTCAATAACGACCCGAGGTTCTACCCAATGCAGCGTAGGGAATTGCGCATGATCCAATCGCTGTGATTCAAGTTGCTCTATCCCGTTTTTTAAATCGTAACCGAGCCATCCAAAGGCCCAAGTGGCCTCTCCATTGGGTTGCAGAAATGCATTCCAACTGTCGAGGCTTTCGGCACCTTCTCCGGACCAAGTGAACGACCTTCGAGCTCCAACGGCGAGAAGACATTTTCCATCCGGGTGGTCGTCAAAGAGTAGCGAAGCATGGGTTTCACGATCGAAGATTGCCCGCAAATCGGGCATGACTCGAGCTTTAAATTCGAGTGTGCTTCCTTCAGAAAATTTTGCACCAGTTTGACTCGAAACTTTCGACTTTGATGCCGTTGCGAATGCCTGGGTTTCGGGAGCCATGTGCCAGTATTTACACGTGCAGCGCTCTGTTGCCTGTAGCAGCTAGTGCAGCTTCTTTGATGGCTTCTGTGAAAGTAGGGTGTGCGTGTGACATTCGACTGATGTCCTCTGCCGTCGCACGGAATTCCATGGCAACTACCGCTTCTGCAATCATATCCGCAGCTCGAGGACCGCACATGTGAACTCCAAGAATTTCATCGGTTTCAGCGTGGGCTAGAACCTTGATTGATCCGTCGGTGTCCATTGAAGCGCGAGCACGGCCACTTGCTTTGAATGGGAATGATCCAGTTTTGTAGGGAGTTTCTGAGGCTTTTAATTGCTCTTCTGTTTGTCCAACTCCTGCCACTTCGGGCCATGTGTAGACGACATTGGGGATGAGGTTGTAATCGATGTGGGGGTGCTCACCGGCAATGACTTCTGCCGCGACAACGCCTTCTTCTTCAGCCTTGTGCGCGAGCATTGCCCCTCGCACCACATCGCCAATGGCAAAGATGTGAGGAATAGCCGTTTGCATTTGATCATTGACATCAATTCGGCCGCGCTCATCTGTTTTCAGCCCAGCTGCTTTCAGATTCAATCCTGCTGTGTAGGCTTTTCGACCGACAGAAACGAGACAGTAATCCGCTTTCCAAATCACTTCTTCTCCCTTTTTATTGTCAGCTTTGACAATCACTCCTTTGGTGCTGGATTTCACATCTTTGACCCCGTGTTGGAGATGAAATTTCACACCTAACTTTTTCATGCTGCGCATGAGCTCTTTCCCCATGCTTTTATCCATGGTTGGGATGATTCCACTTTGATATTCCACAACATGTACTTCTGTCCCCAAACGGGCGTAAACACTGCCCATCTCCAATCCGATGACGCCACCACCGATGATGACCATGCTCTTGGGAAGAGAAGACAGTGCTAAGGCTTCTGTGGATGTAATGATGCGTTTTTTGTCAATTTTGATGAAGGGAAGTGAGGCTGGTTTAGAGCCTGTGGCGATGATCACGTGAGCCCCGGTAATGCTCGTGGCCTTTCCCTTATTGGGTTTTACTTCAATGGTGTTTGCATCCAAAAACGAGCCGTGTCCGTTGAGGACATCGATTCCATTCTTTTTCATCAGGAAGTCAATCCCTCCCACGGTTTGCTCGACGACCTCGGCTTTCCGTGCAATCATGCGCTTGAAATCAAGTTTCAACGCACCAGTGCTTATTCCATGTACCTCGAACTGACTCGCTGCTTGGTGAAAATGTTCCGAGCTGTCCAATAGTGCCTTCGACGGAATGCATCCTACATTTAAGCAAGTGCCACCGAGTGAGTTATACTTTTCGACCAAGGCAGTTTTCTGGCCCAATTGTGCAGCGCGGATTGCAGCTACGTATCCTCCAGGGCCACTGCCAATGACAATTACATCATAAGATTCCATGAGGTAAAGGTAATGGTCAGCGGGTTGAATTACAGCTAGTTCATACAATGAGACCAATAGAATTTTTTTCCCCTTTCTTTGCATCGATGAATGCGAACAAAGCGCGGAGCTATTCAGTTTAATGTGTTCACCACCTCGCCAGCCATTGCCCATGTTCCATGTGGAATAATATAGCGTCTTTCTTGATTCGACAGCGATTGCTGTGGCTGGTTTTGCTTGCCTTGGGGACTGCTTTTATGGCCAAACAGATTCCCAATCTGAGGCTGCAGTATACGTTCAGTGGCCTGCTGCCTGCTGACGATTCAATAGCACTTGACTATGCGCGGTTTCAAGAGGTGTTTGGAACCGAGGGAAATGTCATTTTGATTGGAGCGGATTTGGCTTCGCTGAGCAATCCCGAAGGCTTGTTAGCATGGGAGGAACTTGCGCGTTCCATTCATGAGATGGAGACCCTTCGCGATACCCTAGACGATGGAGTGGACGAGAAGGTCCAGATTTCGCTCATCGACAGTGTGTTTTCCATTACTCGGGCATTTGATGTGGAGAAAGACATTGAGAAACGTCAGTTTGTGCTGACCCCGCTGGTACCAAGAGGACGCTTTCAAGATGAAAGCGGCATCAGTCAGCAATATGTAGACAGTCTAATGAACAGGCTTCTCGAGCTTCCTTTTTATGAGGGTTTACTGTTCAATGAATCGCATGATGCAACATTGCTTTCGGTGTTCATGAATCCGGAATTGTTCGATTCCAAACATCGTGGTGCGGTAGTGGAAGATGTCGTTGCTTTGACCGATGCATGGAGCGAGCGTCATGGATTGCAATTGTCGTTGAGCGGACTGCCCTTTATCCGGGTGCAGATGACGAACAAGGTTAAAAATGAAATTGGCTGGTTTATCGGCGCCGCCCTCCTTGTCACCATGTTTCTGCTCTTCCTGTTCTTCCGAAACCCGATCGTAACAGGAGTGAGTTTGATTGTGGTGGGAACTGGGGTCATCTGGTCTTTAGGAACCATTGCACTTTTTGATTTCCCTGTGAATCTCATCATGAGTTTGATCCCGCCTTTGATGATCGTCATTGGCGTTCCCAACTGCATATACCTCATTAACAAGTACCACGCTGAATTCAAACGTCACGGCAATAAAGCCATGGCATTGCAGCGGATGATTGTCAAGGTGGGCAACGCTACATTGCTGACGAATTTCACGACTGCTTTGGGCTTTGCTACGTTCATTTTCACGCACAGTGAAATGCTGCGCAATTTTGGGATAGTCACAGCCCTTAATATTTTAGGGATGTTTGTAATTTCAATCGTTGTCATTCCTGCAATGATGGCCGGTTTGCCAGCTCCCAAGGTGAAACACACTCGACACCTGGATCGCCGTTGGATGTTCACTTTTGTGAATCGTTTAGCAGAAGTGGTCGAAAACCGCAGACCTCGTGTTTACGCTGGAGCAGTTTTGTTATTGCTCTTTAGCATTGGGGGCATTTTTCAGATGCAAACCACAGGAAACATTGTCGATGACTTGCCTGATCAAGATCGCGTGATCAAGGACTTGAAATGGATGGAACAGAGGTTTGGAGGTGCCATGCCCTTCGAAATCATGATTGATACGCATCGTCCAAATGGCGTGACTGGATCCAATTTTTTGAAACGTGTCGACAAGTTACAGCGTGTTTTAGATGAATACCCAGAATACAGCCGTTCCATCAGCGCAGCCGATGCCACGAAGTTTGCATTCCAAGCATTCAAGAACGGCCATCCCAAAAATTACCGATTGCCGCGTTTGGGGATGGAAAAGACACAATTTGGCCCTTGGGTGCGAGGCACAGAGGCTTCTGCTGGGAATTCAAAATCTGCCACCGATGTGGCTTCAAAATTTTTCAATGAGGACCGATCGATAGCACGAGTGAGTGCTCAAATGATGGACATTGGGACGCTGGAAATGCGCACTTTAATGGATGAGATTAAACCGCGGTTGGACAGCATATTTCCGGCGCCAGAATACAGTTTGATCTTGACTGGAACGAGCGTAACCTTCTTGGAAGGAACAACCTATATGGTCAAGAACTTGGGCATTTCGATTGCACTTGCCATTTGTGTCATTGCAATCATGATGGCTTTGCTCTTTAAATCATCTCGAATGGTTGGGATTGCTCTTTTACCCAATTTATTTCCGCTCATGTTTACTGCGGGAATCATGGGTTGGCTGGGTATTCCCATCAAACCATCCACCATCCTAGTCTTCAGTATTGCATTCGGTATTTCCGTGGACGACACCATTCATTTTTTGGCTAAATACAGACAAGAATTGAACTTAAAGGCATGGAATATTAAGGACTCGGTGATGCTTGCTTTAAAGGAGACAGGGGTTAGCATGATGTACACATCCATTGTTCTATTTTGTGGGTTTCTGATGTTTGCCATGTCAGAATTTGAAGGCACTCGATACCTGGGATTACTCGTATCGATTACGTTGGGTGTGGCGATGTTTACGAATTTGCTTTTGCTGCCTTCTTTGTTGCTGGCGTTCGAAAAATCGCTAACAACGCGATCATTTTCAGAGCCATTTTTCTCAATTCTTGATGAAGAGGAAGACATCGAAGTGGAGGAGTTGGAAATTCAAAGAGGTTTTTCCCCCGGCAAGGGAAACGAACAACACGCTAGCTTGAGAAATGACCCTTCCAAATCCGATTCGTCACATTCCACATCGGAGTCTTAAATTAGGAGCGAAGAGCAATAACCATGAAAGGAATTATTTTAGCTGGAGGTTCGGGCACACGTTTGTGGCCCTTAACCAAAGCCATGAGCAAGCAATTGATGCCTGTTTATGACAAGCCGATGATTTATTACCCCTTGTCTACCCTCATGTTGAGTGGCATCAGGGAAATTCTTATCATTAGCACTCCCTCAGATTTACCGGGTTTTCAGCACTTGTTGGGCGATGGGTCTGCCATTGGGTGCAACATTCAATATGCGGAACAGCCTGTGCCAAATGGATTGGCGCAAGCCTTCGTCATCGGGGCGGACTTCATCGGCTCAGACAAAGTTGCCTTGGTCCTTGGGGATAACATATTTTACGGCCAAGGATTTGGGCGGCAATTGCGTGCTAACATAGATCCGAACGGTGCCATTGTTTACGCGTATTACGTGAATCATCCGGAACGTTACGGCGTAGTTACGTTTGACGCGAATGAGAAGGCCGTGAGCATTGTTGAGAAACCCGAGCATCCCACATCGAATTACGCTGTTCCAGGGCTGTATTTTTATGACAATGAAGTGGTGTCCATTGCTGCCAAATTGAAGCCCAGTGCTCGAGGGGAGTATGAAATTACGGATGTCAATAAAGCCTATCTCGATGCGGGGAAATTATTTGTTTCAAAGATGGATCGCGGAATGGCCTGGTTGGACACCGGTACCCATGAATCGCTGATGCAGGCATCTCAATATGTTCAGGTTATAGAAGAAAGACAGGGATTGAAGGTTGGATGCATTGAAGAGATTGCTTGGCGCATGGGCTACATCGATGACACGACGCTGGCCCGAGTTGCTGAGCCGCTGCGAAAATCTGGTTACGGAGATTACTTGCTCGATCAGCTCGCGCGAGGAAAATAGAGGGGATTAAGTTCATGGAGCACCCAACTCTCACCAGGCTCAAGCAGGAGGCAAATCATGCAATCGAGTCGTTTTTGCAACGATACCCTCAAGGTGTTGCAGACGGTCTTTATGATCCAGTGCATTACCTCATGGGCATTGGAGGCAAGCGATTGAGGGCAGTGCTGGCTTTGTCAGCCGCGGAAGCAGAAGGCTTCGAAGCGAAAAAAGCACAACCAGCAGCCCTCGCCGTAGAATTGTTCCACAACTTCACCTTGATGCACGATGACATCATGGACCAAGCACCGAGGCGCAGAGGGAATCCGACGGTTCACATCAAGTGGGACGAGAACGCAGGCATTCTTTCTGGAGACGCCATGTATACTCTGGCACACATGGCCTTGGCAGAGATGAATTCCGAAAATCTGCCTCCGGCATTAAGGATGTTCAATCAGACCGCATTGGAGGTGTGCATTGGCCAGCAATCAGACATGGACTTTGAGCAGCGATCAGATGTAACGGTCGAAGAATACATGGAAATGATCCGCCTCAAAACTTCTGTCTTGGTTGCCGCCTCATTGGCTATGGGTGCAATTGCAGTTGGGGCGAATGAAGAACGGGTTAAGCTTTGGTATAAAGCAGGCGAACAATTGGGATTGGCCTTTCAGATGCAGGATGATTTGTTGGATGTTTTTGGCGGAGATGCTATGGGAAAGCAAGTCGGTGGCGACATCCTGTCGAACAAAAAGACTTTCTTACGTTTGCACACTTGGGAGAAGGCAAATCCAGACCTTCTCGGCGACCTGAAGAAATGGGATAAAATCGAAGGTCAACCAATGGAAAAGGTTGAATTTGTTAAAAATGCCATGATAGAATGTGGCGCGGATGCGGCAGCGAGGAGCGCCATGCTCGATTATGTTGGCCAAGCGATGTCTGCACTGGATGATTTGAATTTGAGTGATACGAATCGCGAATGGTTCGATTTCTTGGGGGGCTTGGTAACGCAGCGTACATCCTAATCATTTCATGGAATTGGCACGAATCTTACCGGATAAAACCTTGCCTTTGAATTGTTCAGAGGAGGATTTTTTGACAGCCGTACTGCATCAATTGGTCAAGGATTTTCAATGGGATTTTGAACGAGTGAAAGCGTTAGCCACTCCAATGGCAAGCATACTAGAACGAGAAATCGAATGGGGAATGGACCACGATCCGAGCGGCACCTTTGCGGCTTTTTATCGGCTGGATTTGGGCGAGGATTTGGTGCGCATGATTTTGCACGAATTCGAACGGCCCAAAGCCATTGCAATGCTTGGCGAAAAGTGCCTTCAACGCGCGGCCTTGAAGGTTTGGACAAGGTGGACGTATTCAGTTAAATAGTCCACTGAGCATGCGACTCAGGATGAATTTTAAAGGCAATCGTTGAATTCATTTCAGGAGTGCTTCGCTCAGTGTATCTTTAACCCGACAAAATACGTATAGTCCGCATGGACCCTTTAGATTTCATCAGCCAAGCTGAACCTCAGGCGTTGGAAAAACTGTATCAACAGTACCGAAATAACCCGGAATCCGTTGATCAGAGTTGGCGTTTATTTTTCAAAGGATTTGATCTGGCAACAGCTTCCTATGGCGAAGAGGCCGGAAGTCCCCAGACTCAAAAGGAATTCCAGGTGATTGGCTTGATTCAAGCATATCGCGAACGGGGCCATTTGTTTACCAAGACCAATCCAGTTCGAGCGCGACGAGTTTATCAGCCGGATTTGAGTTTGAGCCACTTTGGTCTTTCCGAAGCTGATTTGAAGACCGTATTCGAGGCAGGCACTCAAGTTGGATTGGGGCCTGCAACATTGCAGTCCATTGTTGATCACCTCGAAGAAACATACTGCCATAGCATTGGCATTGAGTATGTGATGATTCAAGATGTTGATCGTCAGGCATGGGTCCGGGAGCACATTGAATTGGCCAACCGACCGCGTATTGAGCTTGAGGATCGGATTCAGATTCTAAAAAAACTCTCGCAAGCCACACTGTTCGAAGAGTTTTTACAGAAAAAATTTGTTGGACAAAAGCGCTTTTCACTGGAAGGAGGTGAGACATTGATTGCAGCGCTTGACGCTGTCATTGAATCAGGAACCGAGCAAGGGGTCGAAGAGGTATTTATTGGAATGGCTCACCGCGGAAGGCTTTCTACGCTTGCGCATATTTTGGGCAAACCTTATGAGGAGATTTTCTGCGAATTTGAGGGCAAGGCATATGATGACGACGGCGAGTTCGATGGGGATGTCAAATATCACCTCGGCTATTCTCGGCTGCAACAAGCGGATAGCGGAAAATCGGTCTCAATTTCGTTGGCACCCAATCCCTCTCATCTCGAAGCTGTAGGGCCGGTGGTGGAAGGCTTGACACGTGCTAGAGTCGATGCTACAGGCGGTGACCCAAACCGTATTTTACCGATCTTGATTCACGGAGATGCAGCGCTGTCTGGTCAAGGAGTTGTTTATGAAGTGGCCCAAATGGCTCAGCTGGATGGTTACCATACAGGTGGAACTGTGCACATTGTGGTCAACAACCAAGTAGGCTTCACAACCAATTACCTCGACGGTCGGAGTTCCATTTATTGCACCGACGTGAGTAAGGTGACAGAATCCTTGTCGTTTCATGTGAATGCTGACGATGCTGAAGCGGTTGTCCAGGTCATGCGGATTGCATTGGCATATCGACAGCGTTGGAATCGCGATGTATTCATTGATTTGTTGGGCTACCGAAAATATGGGCACAACGAGGGTGACGAGCCCATGTTCACTCAACCTCGGCTATACAAGTCCATCGCTAAGCATCCCAATCCGCTACAGATATACATTGAGCGTTTGGTCGCCGATGGCAGTATGGAGGCGGATCAGGTTGAGTCCATCAGGAATGATCAGCATCAATTGTTGGAGCACGCCTATCAGAATGCTCAAAAACGGGAGGTATCCCAAGTGGAGGATTTTCTGGGTGATTTGTGGAAGGGTTACAAAGCCGCTGACGAAAAAGCGTTGGAAGTCACTCCCAAAACGAACGTTGCTGAGAAAAAGTTAAAAGAACTTGCCATTTCGATGTCGACTTTGCCTGAAGGCAAGAAGATTTACAGAAAAGTAGCACGCTTGATGCGTGATCGCCTGAAGATGGTAGAAGAGGATCGTCTCGACTGGGCGATGGGGGAGTTGCTTGCTTACGCTACCTTACTGGTCGAAGGCCACCCGGTGCGCATCAGTGGTCAGGACGTGGAGCGTGGCACGTTTTCACACCGACACGCTGTGGTCAAGACGGAGGACAGCGAAGAAGAAATCATTCCTCTGAATCTTCTTCGAAAGGATCAAGCGAACCTCACCATATATAACAGTTTGCTGAGTGAATATGCCGTGGCAGGATTTGATTATGGCTATGCATTTGCAACGCCGAATGGCTTAACGATTTGGGAAGCGCAGTTCGGAGACTTCAACAATGGAGCGCAAATTCTATTTGACCAGTTCTTGAGTGCAGCAGAGGACAAGTGGAGAACCATGAATGGTTTGATCTTGCTGTTGCCACATGGTTATGAAGGCATGGGATCTGAACATAGTTCTGGACGTATGGAGCGCTTTTTACAGTTGGGAAGTGGAGAGAACATGTTCATTTGCAACGTCACAGAACCGGCCAATTATTTCCATCTTCTTCGCCGCCAAGTGAAGCTGAAGTACCGAAAGCCATTGGTCATCTTCACGCCAAAAAAACTATTGCGTTATCCAATGGCTGTTTCGAAATTGTCGGAAATGGCGACAGGCGGCTTCCAGAAAGTGCTTGATGATCCGCGGATGAATGGCAAGTCTGACACACAAAAAGTGAATACAGTGGTGCTTTGCTCTGGTAAAATATACTACGACTTAATAGAGCGATTGGACGGCAACCCCGCAGTCAACATCGCTTTCGTTCGGGTTGAACAGATTCATCCGTTGCCGAAAGTTGAATTGGATGTCGTGGTGAAAAAGTATGGTGCGGATGCAAATTACATCTGGGTCCAGGAAGAGCCGAAGAATATGGGTGCTTGGTCATTCATGCTCCAAAACCTTACAACAGTGCCGCTCAGTGTTATTGCGAGAAGTACCAGCGCGAGCCCTGCTTCGGGCTCGTCTGAGGTCCACAAACTTCGTCAAGAGGCGATTTTGGATGAAGTTTTTGCGCATACGCACGGTTGAGAAATCATATTGGGCGTGCCTCAAAATGTGGATGATGCGTTGTTAATTGCATGATATAGGTGCGATCAAAAAACAATTTGAATAGCGATGTCAAAGCTTGAAATGAAAGTCCCCAGCCCTGGGGAGTCCATCAGTGAGGTGGAAATTGCAACATGGCTTGTATCCGATGGCGACTATGTCGAGAAGGATCAAGCAATAGCTGAGGTAGACTCAGATAAGGCAACGTTGGAGCTTCCTGCAGAAGAAGCAGGAATCATTACACTTAAGGCCGAGGAGGGAGATGTCGTTGAAGTCGGAGCAGTATGCTGTCTGATTGATACATCGGCAAAAGCTCCCGCAGTCAAGCCAAGCAAACCAGTTCCCGCCCCTGCGCCCGCCCCAACCCCCATTGTGTCGAAGGCACAAACTAAAGCGCCAGCAAAGCCGGCAGCAACGAATCACGCGGACAAGCACCCCTCCCCAGCTGCTCGAAAAATGATGTCCGAACATGGGGTTACCGCAACTCAAGTGATCGGTACGGGTCGGGATGGTCGAATTCTTCAACAAGACGTGGCTGCAGCAATGGCTGCTGGTTTTGATGTGAACGCCACACAAACGTGGGGTGGAAGTCGTGAGGTGCGCCGTGAAAAAATGTCAATGCTGCGACGCAAAGTCGCTGAGCGCTTGGTGGGGGTAAAGAATGAAACGGCGATGTTGACCACTTTCAATGAGGTGGACATGAAGCCGGTCATGGATCTCCGAGCGCAATACAAAGATGCCTTCCGAGAATCGCATGGTGTTGGACTTGGCTTCATGAGTTTCTTTACGAAAGCAGTTACGCACGCCATTGCTCAATTTCCAACAGTCAACGGCATGATCGATGGTAAGGAGGTCATTGTTCCTGAGTACGCTGATATCGGCATCGCTGTGAGCTCACCGAAAGGCTTAATGGTGCCTGTGGTGCGGAATGCGGAGTCCATGAGTTTGGCTCAAATTGAGGCTGAAATCAAGCGATTAGCCATTCGAGCTCGTGACGGAGAATTGGGAATTGACGAGATGCAAGGGGGTACGTTTACCATTACCAATGGAGGCGTATTTGGTTCGATGCTTTCCACTCCGATTATCAATCCACCGCAAAGTGCAATTTTGGGCATGCACAACATTGTGGAGCGGCCGGTCGCAGTCAACGGAAAAGTGGAAGTGAGGCCAGTGATGTACCTGGCCTTGAGCTACGATCACCGAATCATTGATGGAAAGGAGAGCGTTGGGTTCCTATACGCCATCAAGGAAATGATTGAAGAGCCCAAGCGCCTATTGTTCATGGGGAAAAAACCGGAAGAGGTTTTGTTGGGTCTGTAAGCAGCACGCGCATAGAATTAAAAAAAAGCCCCGCTTCTCAGCGGGGCTTTTGGTTTTGTTGTTTTGCGGCGCACACCGAATGACATGAAAAATCCCATTGCTTCGGGGTTAAATCCTAGTGCAATGGGTGAAATGTATTCGAGAATGTGACACGTGCAAATATACGACGAAAATATTATAAAATTCTACGAAAAACATAAAAACTTCGATAAAAGGCTAATGCAAAACATATGAGCGCTCTGCGTCTAGCCTGAGTAGGATGGCGATCAAGATGGTGAAGCTGACCAAGGAAGAACCCCCAGCGCTGAGAAAGGGCAAAGGAATACCAATAACAGGAGCCAGTCCGAGGACCATGCCGACATTGATTAAAAAGTGCATGAATAGAATGCTTGCAACGGCGTAGGCATAAATTCGGCTGAAATCACTCCTTTGCCTCTCAGCGAGCACGAGTATTCGGAGGAGAAGCATTGTATACAATAAGATGGTAACCGAACTTCCAAAGAACCCCCATTCTTCGCCGATGGTACAAAAGATGAAGTCTGTTTCTTGTTCAGGGACAAAACCATAGGCGGTCATTGGACCTTGGAGAAACCCCTTACCGGTCCAACCTCCCGAACTCACAGCAGCTTTTGCATGCCGAATGTTGTAGTCGGCATCAGGATTACCCACATCGATTCCAAAAAGAACATAGATTCGTTCTTTTTGGTGTGTCTTGAGCATGCCCTCCAAACTGCTATGCACACCTGCGCTGAAGGCCAAAGCCAAGGTTAAGCAAATCAGTGTCGCCTTTCGAACCCGTTTGCGGTTTCGCGGAACAATCAAACCTGGAATCAACTGCCAGAAGAGAGCACCGAGTCCGATAAGAACCAGCCAGAGCCATCCGATAGAAGATTGAACACCTAGTCCGGGATAATGATAAGAAGATGCTCCCGTGAGAATCGTTGCAATGAGCAGGAGCAGCGCACAGAAAACGGCAATGAGAACATTGCCCGAGAGTCCTTCCCGGTAGAATGCGAAAATTAAACCACCAAACACAAGCACGGTTCCTGCATCTGGCTGGAGCATGATCAGTGCAGCTGGAATGCAAACGATGAGCGCTGATTGAACGAGGGTTTTGATATTTCTGATTTTCCCATCGCTTCGACTGAGCAACCAAGACAACATGAGTGCAGTGCCCGTTTTGGCGAATTCAGATGGTTGCAGGCTAACCGATCCGATTCCGAACCAAGACTTGGCCCCTCCTACGGTTTTGCCCATGAGCAGCACTGCAATCAACAGTACGATGTTCACCACATAATGAATGACCGTAGTACGGATGAAAAATTCACCTTCAATGATGAGTGCAACAGCCGCAATTCCAAGAGCGATGAAAACCCAGATGAATTGTTTGCCAACCTTGCTGTTGAGGTCGAACCATTCAACGGCTTCAGCACCGCTGGTGGAACTGGCAATATTTAGCAGCCCCATGGCCATGAAGGTTAGCACAAGACCAATCGTGATCCAATCAATGCGCTGCAATATGGGAGCCGTTCTTCTCACTGCTTTGCATTTGCGAAGGGATACGTAGCACGTATGACCCGCAACTCTTTATTGGCTTGTTTCACACTGCCCTTGAGGTATTTTTCCATTAGAAGGCTTGCAATGGGAGCCGCCCAATCTCCTCCTGCACCAGCATTTTCGACATAAACACTTAGTGCGATTTTGGGGTTTTCAACTGGAGCGAAAGCAATGAATACAGAGTGATTACCTTTTGAGTCTTGGACAGTGCCTGTTTTGCCACAGACTTTTACTCCCGGCACTCGAGCAAGCGGCGCTGTGCCTTCTTTGGATTCCGTTACAGCATTCATAGCTTCAATGATGGGCTCAAAAAGTTGCCGTGAAATCCCCGTTTGGACCAATGAATCTGTTCCAGCGGGCTTGCCATTCAATCCGATTGATTGCACCACATGAGGTGTACGGAACTCCCCTTGATTTGCAATTGTGGCTGCTAGATTTGCCATGTGCAATGGTGTGGTGAGAAGCTCGCCCTCTCCTATGGAAATCGAATAGATTGTCGAGTAGGCCCATCTTTTTTTGCCGTAGAGTTTGTCATAAAGCGTGGTGTCTGGCACCGATCCTGAACGCAGCCCAGGAAAGTTGCCTCCGAGATCAGTTCCAAAGCCAAATCGCTCAATGGATTTGGTCCATTCTCCCAACTCATTGCGAGCTTCTGAGAAGATATCTGTCGTCTTTCGAGGTTGAATCATGCGCCGCATCACCTCATGAAAATAGGGGTTGCAAGAATGGACAATTGCTGCCTCAAGGTTGTCATTCGTATGTCCCCCGTGGCAGCCGATGATTGTTCGGTTGCAAGGAATACGAGTTCGAGGTGAGATCAAATCTTTATCCAACGCGATCAGACCTTGGATCATTTTGAAGATGCTTCCGGGACGGTAGGTTGCTCTAGTGGTGCGATTGAACAAGGGTTTGTCTGGATTGCGCAACAGGCTGTCATAATTAGCGCCTCGCATGCGACCGGTCAGAAGGTTGGTTTCATAACTCGGAGCGCTTACCATGGCCAAAACCTCGCCGGATTCAGGTTCAATGGCGACGATGCTACCACGCTTGCCTTCCATGATTTTTTCTCCATACGCTTGGAGCTCCATGTCCAGCGTTAAAATTAAGTTTTCACCGGGAATGGGCATCGAATCCAATGCCCCTTTCTGAGCTGATTGGCGGTAATCATTTCGAACATCTACCAGGTGAAACTTGACACCTTTTTCCCCTTTGAGTTCATTTTCCCACTGCAGTTCAAGCCCGGATTTTCCCTTATAGTCGCCGAGCTGATAACCTAGATTGGATTGGAGGTCATCGCGATCGACTTCTCGGTATTCTCCCAAAAGATGGCTGCAAAGTCCCGACTCGTTGGTGCGAATGGATTGCCTCCGTACCTGAATGCCGGGAAATCTCCAGAGTTCTCCGGCAATTGAAGCATACTCAGAGGCGGGCATTTGCTTGCGAATGCTCGAAGGACGATAGGTTGCATAGGCCTCTGCTTTGCGAATGGCTTTTTGAATTTCGGTCGGCGTGAGATCGATCAATTGAGCGAGTGCTAGGGTGTCCATACCTCCTCCCAAGCGGCATTGACGAGGTGTGAATAGGATGTCGTAACCGGCCTGGTTGTCCAAAAACAATTGTCCGTTTCGATCGTAGACCAAACCTCGAGCGGGTTCTAAAACTTCGCGTTCTTGGGTGAGACGAGCGGCGTAATCTTGAAGATCGCCTGAGAAAAGCTGGAGGTGGATGAGTCTGCCTATGAAGATGATGGCGATGAGCAGAAAAATTCCTCCAATGATCCATTGTCGTTCCCGAAGATTCATCGCTTTTTCCCTTTTGACTGCGCCAGTTGAAGGACAACAACAAAGAGCAACCAGCAGATTAAGGACGAGGTAATGGCTTTGCCCCAGCCTACAAGAACGAGCCCCCAACGCCCTGCCTCCATCGAAAACATCCAGAGATTGTGAACGGCCAACGCAGCAATGGTTCGTATCGAAAACCACTGAACGCCCATGCTTTTGATGTTTGGCTCATCGGTGACTTCATAACCTTCTCGTGGGGCCAGGAGCCGATCTATGAACGGCAAAACCAAAGCCATGGCGACTGCTGAGGAGGTAAACAGGCCGCCACCAAATGCAAAAATGTCAATCGTGGCACCTACAGTTCCACTGACCAGAAGAAGTAAAACTGGTCGGGTGTTCAATGGCAGCAAGAGGATTCCGAGGAGATGGAAAGTCAAAATCCCCCATCCGTCCCAAAACGCCATGTTTTGAAAAAATAAAATTTGCAAAGCGCAGGTCAGTGCCAACTGCAAGGGGATGAGCAGGGCTGAGTTCATGGAGCGGAAGGATTGACCGTATTCTGCAAGGAATTTATCTGATTCGCGTCCTTTGTTTTGGCGAGCTGCACATAACGAAGTGATTGAAAATCGACAACCCAATTGACCGGTACACTCAAAAACTCTCCATCAAAAGGTGCTTCGTCATTGGCCACAATTCCAAACAAGAGGTTGGGGGGGAAAACGCCCTGAAATCCAGTGGTGATGACAGAGTCGCCTGGACTGAATTCCGCACTTCTCGGAATGTCAAATAGCATGCCTGCTGTGGGGTCCACACCGTCCCATTTTAATCTTCCAATCGCTCCGGTTGCACCGATGCGTGCGCTCCAATCGATTTGATTGTGAATCAATGGTATTCCGATGGAATAGTCATTGGTTGTTTCGATGATTTTCCCAATTGCACCTCCGTTTGTGATCACTCCTTGCCCTGCCTGAACACCTTGTTCTTTCCCTCTGTCAAGGATGAAATAATTTTGATTTTGCGTCCATGTGGCACGGATCACTTCAGCTGCTGTAAATTGACTTCTTTTCGCAAGTTGGATGGAGGAGGGCGTTCCCATGCTGGATCGCAATCGCGCATTTTCTTCCAGCAGCTGGAAATTTTGATCGGAGAGTTCAGTCCGATGTCTCCATTCATTGATTTGCCCTTGCCACGCGCTCTCGCAATCCAATGCCAGTCGAACCCATGCACCTCTCGGATAACCGTGACTGGACACAAACCAGCTGATCGCCAAGCCTTGCAGCAGTAAGAAAACCAAGATTACCTGGTACTGAACAATGAAGTTCCAGAGGTTTCTCATGTTGCAGTACTTGGAATCAGTTACGCATTAAGAAGGTGAATCGTTCGATGTTTTTCAGCGCTATGGCTGTTCCTTTCGCTACGGCATGCAGGGGGTCTTCAGCGACATGCACGGGGAGTTTGGTGCGAGCCGAAATGCGTTTGTCCAATCCGCGCAAAAGAGCGCCTCCTCCGGCCAAATAGATTCCAGTGCTGTATATATCCGCGGAAAGTTCAGGCGGAGTTTGTTCCAAAGCGGAGTGAATAGCTTCTTCAATTTTGGAGATGCTCTTATCCAAAGCTTGTGCGATTTCGCTGTAAGAAACCAGGATTTCCTTCGGGATCCCCGTCATCAAGTCTCGACCGCGAACGGGGTAATCTTCTGGGGGGTTTTCCAATTCGGAAGTCGCCGCTCCAACTTCAATTTTGATTTGTTCGGCTGTTCTTTCGCCGATGAGAATATTGTGCTGTCTGCGCATATATTCTTCGATATCCGAGGTGAACTCATCACCGGCCACTCGAATATTTTTATCGGTTACGATCCCGCCCAGTGCGATTACTGCGATTTCGGAAGTTCCACCTCCAATATCAATGATCATATTGCCCATCGGCTCTTCAACATCAATCCCGATTCCTATAGCTGCGGCCATGGGCTCATGGATGAGATAGACATCTTTGCCTCCTGCGTGTTCAGCGCTGTCTGCGACGGCACGTTTCTCCACTTCGGTAATGCCAGATGGGATGCAAATCACCATACGCAATGAAGGCGTGAACCAAGAGTTGCGCTGATTGATCATCTTGATCATCCCTTTGATCATTTCCTCAGCGGCCTGGAAATCTGCAATTACACCATCCTTAAGCGGCCTGATTGTCTCGATGTTTTTATGTGTCTTTCCATGCATTTGCTGAGCAAGTCGGCCAATGGCCACGACTCGGCTGTTGCTTCGATCTTTGGCAACAATGCTAGGCTCATCAACAACGACTTTGTCTTCAAAATAGATGATCGTGTTGGCTGTACCGAGATCAATGGCGATCTCTTGCATGAAAAAATTGAACAATCCCATGGTCGGACTTGGCTAGGTGTGGAAGAACAACTGTGAACACTCAAATATAGGCAACCATCACCGCGAATTCTATGCCCATGGTCAGAAAGTATGGCATCATTTTTATTGCCTTGAAACCAACTTATTTTTCCAGGTTACGGGCTTGCTAGTGACGGAAATGTCGCACGCCGGTCATGTACATTGCCATACCGTTTTCATTGCAGTAATCGATGCTCAATTGATCTTTAACAGAGCCACCGGGTTGAATGACTGCTTCGATTCCAGCTTCTTTGGCCAGAGCTACGCAATCAGGGAATGGGAAGAAGGCGTCTGAAGCCATGACGGCGCCATGCAAATCAAACCCAAAAGCTTGCGCTTTGACGACGGCCTGTTTCAGAGCATCCACTCGACTGGTTTGTCCTGTACCGCTTCCGAGCAGTTGGCCTTCTTTGGCGAACACAATGGTATTCGAACGGGTATGCTTGGCCACTTTCATGGCAAAGACCAAATCATTGATCTTTTCGTCGCTGGCGGCGTGTTTCGTCGCGAGGTTTAAATCTTTTTTCGTTTCTGTCCGTTCGTCAGCTTGCTGAACGAGGTAACCATTTAAGACAGCTCGAACTGTTGTGGCTTGTGGCGCACAGGGTTTTTGAACGAGCAATATTCGATTCTTCTTTTGTTGCAAGATGGCCAGCGCATCTGGTTCGAAGGCAGGAGCAATTGCCACTTCAAAAAACAACTCATGCATAGCCTTTGCTGTTTCAGCATCGATGGATTTATTGCAAATTAACACACCTCCAAATGCAGATATGGGATCACCAGCGAGGGCATCTTTCCAAGCTTCAGACACGGTGGGTCGAGTGGCAAGGCCACAGGCATTGTTGTGTTTTAAAACGGCAAATGTTGGTTGGCTTCCTTGGAATTCTCGCATCAACTGAACAGCTGAGTCAATGTCTAACAGGTTATTATAAGACATGGGCTTGCCATGCAATTGTTCAAACAAAGCCGCAAGATCGCCGAAGAATTTGCCTTCTTGATGTGGGTTTTCTCCGTAACGCAGCGCTGTAGATTGGCGCTCTGATAAGTTGAGTTCACCTACCGTGCTGCCACCTTGCATCCATTCATGGATGCGTGTGTCGTAATGCGAGCTGATTCGAAAGGCTTGTGTAGCTAGGCTTTGACGTTCCTCACGTGTTGTGACACCTTCCCCATTTTGAAGCAAATCGAGAACAACGTCGTACTCTTCTTGGCTCGGGACGATGACCACATCTTCGAAGTTTTTCGCTGCTGCGCGAATCAGTGAGATGCCGCCAATGTCAATTTTCTCAATTACATCGCGATGCGAACCGCCTTCTTCAACGGTTTGCTCAAATGGGTAGAGATCTACAATTACTAGATCGATGTGCGGCAAATCGTATTCTTCCATGTGTGCTACGTCAGCCTCAAAGTTTCTTCGGTTCAGAATTCCGCCAAAAACTTTGGGATGCAGCGTCTTTACTCGACCACCAAGGATGGATGGATAGTTTGTGATGTCCTCAACCGGAACAACATTAGCCCCCATTTTTTCGAGCGACCGCTGAGTTCCACCCGTCGAATAAATTGTGATGCCAAGCCTTTTCAGTTCAGCGACAATGGGCTCTAAGCCCTCCTTGTGAAAAACGGAAATAAGAGCGGATTGAATGCGACGAGGTGCGTTCATGATGAGGCGGGTTTCAGGTGAATCGGTAAGTGCCAAAATTACAATTAAACCTTAAACCATGGCGCGTTTCATGGCCTCGGAATTAGCTTTGTTGACATGTTGTGGTTACGCCTCCTTGGAGAAAGTTTTGCATTTGCTTGGTCAGCCATTGTGACCAACCGTTTGCGCACATTTTTGTCTCTGCTTGGTGTCATGGTTGGAATCTTCATGATCACGGCAGTTTTTGCAGTCGTTGATTCTTTAGAAGACGGATTGAAAAGCACCTTCAATATTTTGGATGACGAAGTTCTCTTCATTCAAAAATGGCCGTGGACATTTGGAGAAGACTATCCGTGGTGGAAATATGTGCAACGCCGGGAGGTGAGCTTGAGTGATATGGATATGCTGGCAGATCGTTTGGAGTTGGCTCAAGCTGTGGTCTTTCAAGCAAAGGCAGGTCTTCCGCTGGAATCTCAGAATAGCCGCATGGAAGTTGTTGGAGTAGCTGCTGTCTCGGACGGCTACGAAGATGTGATCGCCTTGGACATTGCAAAAGGACGATATTTTTCTCCCATGGAGGTGGCCGCTGGTCGCAGCGTTGCTGTCGTTGGACATGATGTGGCTATGGAATTAACAGGCAAGGATGATCCACTGGGCGAATCCATTGAGACTAGGGGCCAGCGCATGGATATCGTTGGCGTGTTTGCAAAACAAGGCGCTTCTATGATCAACGATGGATTTGATCGAGCCATTGTTATTCCGGCCAAATTTGGTCATCGTATCATGGGTTATGGGGAGGGAACTCAGATCATGGTAAAGCCGAAGGAGGGGGTCACCACGGAAGAACTATCGGATGAAATTGTGCAGCAATTTCGATCCGTCCGACGGCTCCGGCCAAAGGAAGATGAAGACTTTTCGATCAATCAAATCGGAATGCTTACGACGATTTTGGATTCCATTTTTCAGCAAGTAGAGTATGGAGGGTGGTTCATTGGCATCTTTGCCATTCTCGTAGGATGTTTCAGCGTTGCCAACATCATGTTCGTTAGCGTTCGCGAACGAACGAAAATCATCGGCATTCAGAAAGCCATAGGAGCCAAATCAACCTTTATTTTGATGCAGTTTTTGTTCGAGGCCGTTGCGTTGTGTGTAATCGGCGCCTTGTGCGCTTTGCTGGCAATTGAGGGCATTGTGGCACTTGCCAATGCGATTGACATTGGTTTTGTCATGGTTGTACGCCCCTCTCGAATTGTCATTGCTTTGATTGTCGCGGTCACTTCGGGCTTGCTTGCGGGGCTTGCTCCGGCGCGGAAAGCGGCACGCATGGAGCCGGTCGAGGCGATGCGCTCAAACGGCTGAGTATGCATCAAAATCAAAGTTTTTAAATTTGAGCATGCGAAAGGTATTGATCACGGGAGCGAATGGACAACTCGGTTCGCGGTTAAGCGAGATTACCTTGTCCAACGGGGATGTTGTCGTTGTGTGTGATCGAGAAAGATTGGACATTACAGATTCGGCATCCATTGAACGGGCGATGTCGGAGCACAATCCACATGTTGTGATTAATGCGGCTGCATACACGGCTGTTGACGGAGCAGAGGAAGAGGCAGATCTGGCACATGCGGTCAATGCAATTGGTGCAGGACAACTTGCTCGCACATGCGCTGACAGCGGTATTGACTTGATTCATGTGAGCACCGATTATGTGTTCGCGGGCAATCAGAATGAGCCATATCGTACCGATGCTGAGCCAGCACCAACGGGCGTTTATGGCCATTCTAAATGGAGGGGTGAAAAAGCGATTGAAACGGCGTTTGCAACCGCAGCGCGAAGCAATGCATGGATTTTTCGAGTGGCTTGGCTTTATGATTCAAGAGGGAGAAATTTCGCTCAGACCATGCTTCGGCTCGGCGCATCGGGTAAGGCATTGAAGATTGTAAACGATCAGTTGGGAGCCCCCACAGCGGCAGGGCCTTTCGCGGAACTTTTAATGGAGGTTGCACAAAATCCAAAATTGCTGAGGCCTCAGACGTGGCATTACGGTACCCTTGGACCTGCTACATGGTACGATTTTGCCCGAGCTATTTTTGCACATAAAGAAATGGTTGTAGATGCAATTCCATGCACAACGGATGCGTATCCAACGCCTGCCCAACGTCCGGCATATTCCTATTTGGATCCTTACCCTTTGATGCAAGCTCTTGGGAGGAATCCAGAGCATTGGAAAGATCAATTGCAGCGAGTGCTTTAAACCAATTAAAAATGAACGGAGAAGAACTGAAAAGGTTGGCAAACCAGCGAGCTGCGGCTTGGACTGCGGAGCCTTACGACGAGGAGACTCGATCCCAAGTGCAGAGCATGATTGTGGCTGACGGAGATGAACTCGTTGAATCGTTTTATACGGATTTGGAGTTTGGAACCGGAGGATTGCGAGGTCTGATGGGCCCGGGCACGAACCGTATGAATAAATATACCGTTGCTCAGGCCACGCAGGGATTGGCGCAATATATTTTGAAGGCGCAACCTCAAGATGCTCGGGTTGCCATTGCTCATGATTCCAGAAACGGAAGTCCTGATTACGCGCGTGTCGCGGCAGAAGTTTTGGCAGGGAATGGCATCGAAGTGCATTTATTCCCTGCCTTACGGCCGACCCCACAGCTATCGTTCACGGTGCGTCATTTGGAGTGTACATCAGGAATCGTAATCACCGCGAGTCACAATCCAAAGGAATACAATGGCTACAAAGTCTACTGGAACGACGGGGGTCAGATTGTGCCTCCTCATGACCATGGAATCATCGCGGAAGTGAGGGGTGTTCAAGGACCGAATGCTGTGAAGTGGGGCCGGGATGAATCGTCTCAAGAACGAATCAAGATGACGACCTCCGAAACGGACGATGCCTACTTTCAGACGGTTACTGATTTGCGAATGGATCGCGATTTGATTGAAAAGGGTTCCGATTTGCCAATTGTCTATACTCCATTGCATGGAACAGGATCGATTTCGGTCATCCCAGCATTGGCTAAAGCAGGTTTTCGGAATGTCCACATCGTGGAAAGTCAGCGAGAACCCGATGGAGACTTCCCAACGGTTCACAGCCCCAACCCGGAGGAAGGTGCAGCGCTATCTGCGGCAATTGATTTAGCCAAAGAAGTCAATGCTCAACTTGTTTTGGGAACCGATCCAGATTCCGATCGCGTCGGAATCGCAGTTCCGGATGCAAAAGCTGATGGCGGCTGGCGTTTGCTCAATGGCAACGAGACTGGTGCCTTGTTGGTCGATTATGTGGTCAGTGGACGCGCTGCAAATGGAACCCTGCAACCGGGTGTTGATTTTGTTGCGAAGACCATTGTCACATCAGATTTGATGACTGAAATTGGAAAGGCAGCGGGATTGGATGTGATCGAGACGTTGACCGGTTTCAAGTGGATTGCTGCTGCCATTCGTGAGCAGGAGGGCAAGGGGAAATTCGTCGTCGGAGGAGAGGAGAGCTATGGATACATGATCGGCGATGCGGTGCGCGACAAAGATGCAGTGGCTGCCGCATGTATGATTTGTGAGATGGCACATGCTGCCCAGCGCGAAGGCTTAGACATGCTGGGGCGTTTGGAGCGTATTCATCGCACACATGGAGCGTATCTCGAGGCGTTGGTGTCCCAAACGAAGCAAGGCCGTGCTGGTAAGGAAAAGATTGCCCAACAAATGGAAACTTTTCGTTCGAATCCGCCAGCCCAATTGGGCGGTGAACGGGTAGTGGAATTGCGCGATTACCACGTGCAAACCCGAACGGTTTTGACGGATGGAACATCTCATGGCATGGATTTTCCGCCTTCCAATGTGATTCAAATGGTCACAGAACGAGGTTCGATTGTGACAGCTCGACCAAGCGGTACCGAGCCTAAAATTAAATTCTATTTTTCGGTTCGAATGGATAAATCTGAACTAGCTGAGGCTGTGGATTATGAGGCTGCAATGCAAGTCCTCGAGCATCGCATTCAGGATTTGAAAGGGTCTTTGGGTGTGAGTTGAGCCGCTTAAGGCGCGACACTTTCCAAACGCTCAATTCCCTCTTCAACCTTGTCTTGAATATGTTCAACGCCATCCTGCATGTGATCTCGGATCTCGTCCCATGGAGTCGATCGATTCATCTCGGGGATGATCCATTCGACAGCCGTTTCAATGTGCGGATATAAAAGGGATTCGTCAGCGGCATTTCCTGGAAGCCATGCGCGCGCGCCGAAAACACCATCTAGCGCGAACGTCACGATGGACAATAGCAGGACCATCTGTGACGCACCCAAAGCCATCCCTGCTAATTTGTTGAACAATCCGAGGGCGGTAAGATCAACCATTTTCTCAATGATTTTGGCAAGCAAATGCACGCCAATTACGACAAGAATGAAGGTCAGGATGAAAGCCGTCAACTGCACACTTGTATCCGACCAATCAACTTCACGACTGAGCCATTTCGCCAATCCTTCTGATCCATGGAAACCGGCGAAAGTGCCGGCAATGAGAGCAATAAGGGACGCAATTTTCACGATGAACCCTTTTTGAAATCCTCGGAATAAGGCCCAGGCCAAAGCAATGCCAATGATGGCGTCCAATGCACCGATGTCGCTTGCAGTCATGTTTCGAATGTAAGGACTGGACTGCTGCTTACCTTTGTTCCTATGCAATTTTCTAAGCGACCTCTTGTTCGTCAGGCTTCACCCGAGGACATGCCTGCTGTGCACGCACTCATTGTTGAACTAGCCATTTATGAGCGTGCAGGTGATGAGGTAGAAACAACGGTGGCACAATTGATCCAAGATGGCTTTGGACCTGAGCGCATTTTTGAACTATTCGTGGCAGAGTCAGAAGGAGCGATTGTGGGCATGGCTTTGTGGTACACCAAGTACAGCACATGGAAAGGAAAGTGCGGCTTTTTGGAAGATCTAGTTGTTCGAGATTCATTCCGAGACAAAGGCATTGGCAGGGCTCTTTTTGAAGCGGTTGCAAGTGAATGCGCTCAGCGGAACTTTGGTCGAATGGAGTGGCAGGTTTTGGACTGGAACGAGCCAGCGATTGGCTTCTACAAAAGATTGGGAGCGGAACTTGACCCTGAGTGGCTCAATGGAAAGTTTACGAGGGACGGACTGGAGCAGTTCGCCAGAAAATAACACGCACAAAAAATTGTGGGCTAGCCGACGGCTAGTATTCGTCTTCGTTGAAGAAGAAGTCTTCCTTGCTCGGATAATCTGGCCAGATGTCTTCGATGGTTTCAAAGGCGTCACCTTCGTCTTCTAGCTGCTGCAAATTTTCGACTACTTCCAAGGGAGCACCGGTACGCATCGCGAAGTCAATTAATTCGTCTTTGGTTGCAGGCCAAGGCGCGTCTTCTAAATAGGATGCCAATTCGAGTGTCCAATACATACTAGTGCTCTTCAGCGCGCAAAAATAGAAGAATCGGGATGAGATGCAAGAAAACTGAGCTCAATCGACAAAAAAAGATGGAATTGCAGTGGTAAAGCCGTCAATTCTCAGATTTCCAGGGGATTTCATCAACATTCAGGGCTGTGTGAAGCTGTCGACTCCACATGAAAAAGACATCGCTCAGGCGATTGAGGTAAGGTAGGATGCCTTCGGGAACCTCAGCATCACGTGCCAAAGTGATCACTCTCCTCTCTGCTCGACGACACGTTACGCGACAGATGTGGCACGCTGAAATTGCAGGATGACCGCCGGGTAACAGGAAGTTTTTGAGGTCTGGTAGTGATTGATTGACCGTATCCATCCAGCCTTCCATTTCTTGAATTCGCCCAACCGGTATTGCAGGGAGATGCTTGACCATTGCCTCGTCGGTGGTGGCGAGATGACTCCCCAACGTAAAGACATCGGATTGCAGTTTTTGAAGCCATGTCACACCGGAGGCATCGTTGATGAATCCATCGCTTGAACACAATGCGCCCATCGCGGCATTGAGTTCATCAAGGGTTCCATACGCCTCAATGCGCATATCATCTTTATTCAGACGTTGCCCTCCAAAAAGGGAAGTCGTACCATCATCTCCAGTGCGGGTGTATATGCGCATTTATCAATCTTTCTGTTCTGCAAGCTACGAACCCCACCTCAGAAGCCTAACTTTGGGGGTTCGAGTCGTGCTGGTACATGATTCAACAGCTGAGAAAGGAGAAAGATCATTTTTCGAATACGATGAACGACAAGGAATTGAAGCAAAAACGGTACGACGAGGCGTATATGCGGATGGCCACTGAATGGGCGCAACTTTCGCATTGCGTGCGCAAGCAAGTAGGCGCGCTCATTGTGAAGGATCGCATGATCATCGCCGATGGCTTCAATGGCACACCAAGTGGGTTTCCGAACGTTTGCGAAAACGATGACGGGGAAACTCATTGGTACGTGCTTCATGCTGAGGCCAATGCAATCACCAAGTTGGCTCGATCAAACAACAGTGCTGTTGGCTCTACGTTGTATATCACCCTCTCGCCCTGTCGGGAATGTGCGAAATTGATTCACCAAGCAGGAATTAGCAGGTTGGTCTATCGCAACGAATACAAGGATTCCCAAGGATTAGAATTTTTACGCCAGGCTGGGGTAGAATTGGTTCACCTCGAACAACCTGAAATATAAATTGGTTACAAACAGCACCAAGCCATGGAACCGTCTCCGCCCCAAACCCCAGTGCAAAAAACCGCGCCGTCTTGGCAACCGCTGGCCTTTGCAGTCGTTTTGATTTTGGGCGTTTGGATTGGGCTCCTTTCAGGAAATGATGCGACGAAAACTTTTGCACCGGGGACGTCGCGCAGTGCGTTGAATGGCGTGTTGGATCGTGTAGAACAGACGTACGTCGATCAAGTGATGCGCGAAGAATTAGAGCAGATTGCACTGGAGGCAGTATTGAATGAGTTGGACCCTCACACGTTGTTTCTATCGTCCCAAGAATTGGCAGACATGGCAGAGCCCATGGAAGGGAATTTTGAGGGCATCGGGGTCGAGTTCATCATTCAAGATGACACGCTAATGGTTGTGGCGGCGATCTCAGGAGGTCCAGCCGAGAAAGCAGGCGTGCGTGCTGGGGACCGCATTTTGCAAGTTGATTCCATTCCGATTTCAGGGCCTGACTTGGACAATCGCAAAGTGATGGAGCTTTTGAAAGGTCCAAGGAACACGAAAGTCAGGGTCGGCGTGCCGCGGCGAGATGGTTTAGAACAAATTTTATTGAAACGAGACCGGATTCCGATACACAGCGTTGTTTCCACGTTTGATGTAAATGCTGATTGTGGTTATATCAAAGTGGTTCGATTCGCACAAAACACAGCAGAGGAATTTGACGCTGCAATGAACAAATTGGACCGCGCTGGAGTCCGGCAAGTTATTGTGGATCTGCGGGGCAACGGCGGGGGGTACTTGAACGCGGTTGTGCCCATGGTTGAATCTTTTTTGAAGAAAGGCCAATTGGTGGTCTACACCGAGGGAGAGCACGTCCCACGCAGAACCTACAAAGCTAGACGAGACGGTCAATGGGTTGACTGGGATTTGGCCGTTTTGGTAGACGAATCTTCGGCTTCTGCCAGTGAGATTTTTGCCGGTGCCATTCAAGATCATGACCGTGGCATCATTCTCGGTCGAAGAACCTTCGGAAAAGGACTTGTTCAAGAGGAGTTTTCAATCTCTAACCATGGGGCCTTGAGACTGACTGTCGCACGTTTTTACACCCCCACAGGTAGAGCGATTCAAAAGCCATACGGTACGGAAATCGACTATGGAGACGATTATTTCATGCGGTATGAACGTGGAGAGCTATTCGAGGAGGACAGTATTTTGAAGCTGGACGATGATTCCTTGGTGTTTCAAACCCCAAAGGGTCGATTGGTGAAAGGGCTGGGTGGAATTACACCCGATGTTTTTGTGCCATTGGATACTTCCGGAATGTCCAGTTTGATGTCTGAATTGAGCTGGTCAGGAATCCTGCGAGATGCAGCATTTTCTTTTGTCGACGAGCACCGAGACGAATGGTTTGGAGAGGACGATTCAACGCTTGAGGATGGCCTCTGGAAGGAAATAGGGTGGAGTCATTTGATGGATGCTGCCAGAGACAACAACATTGAGATTCCATCTTTGCAGGAAGCTGAACGATCTGCCTTAGAACGACGTTTTGCGTCCCAAATTCTCCGCAATGCTTTTGGTGAAAGTGCATACTACGAGCATTCTGTTCAATTCGATGAAGAATTCAAGACGGCAATTTACTGGCTTTATCACATGGATTCCGTGATCGTTATCGAAGGTCAATTATCTTTACAACTGGAAAACAACAAATATTAATACATCATCACATGGCTTTTGAACTACCCGCACTGCCTTACGCATACGATGCTTTAGAACCTCACATTGATGCGCGCACTATGGAAATCCATCATGGAAAGCACCATGCTGGATATACAAGTAAGTTGAACGCTGCTGTTGCAGGCACAGCTATGGAAGGGAAATCCATCGAAGAACTTCTTACGCAGCACGCCGACCACGCAGGAGTCCGAAACAATGGGGGAGGATTTTATAATCATACATTGTTTTGGAACGTTATGTCTCCGAATGGAGGGGGGTCTCCCAGTGGAGAGCTTGCAGCAGCGATTGATTCGGATCTCGGTGGCATGGAGAAGTTTCAACAATCGTTCGCGCAAGCGGCAGCGACACGTTTTGGCTCGGGCTGGGCTTGGCTGTGTGTCAAGAATGGAAAGTTGGAAGTTTGCTCGTCAGCTAACCAAGACAATCCGTTGATGGAAGGCGTAGGTTGCGGAGGAACCCCCATTTTAGCCTTAGATGTCTGGGAGCACGCGTACTACTTGAACTATCAAAATCGCCGTCCTGATTACATTGCGGCATTCTTCAATGTGATTGATTGGAATGCGGTAGCAGAACGTTATAATGCAGCTCGCGGGTGAAGCAACACCTGATTCTTGTGGCTGGTGGAACCGGCACGCGCATGCAACAGCCAGTTGCAAAGCAATTTATATTATTGAAGGGTCGACCACTCATGTGGTGGACCCTTCAACGCTTTCGGGATGCGCTTGGTGATGATTTGGAAGTTGTGTTGGTCTTGCACAAGAGTTTGGTGCAAGAATTTCGCGATTTGGAGAGGGTGCACGGGCCTGCAGGTGTGAATCAGGTTGTTTCTGGAGGAGCCGAACGCTGGCACTCCGTATCCAATGGACTTGATGCGTTGCCGGATTCTGGGGTTGTAGGCATTCACGATGCGGTGCGACCTTTTGTCGCAGCAGCGACCATTAGTGATTGTTATGAAACAGCGCGAGCATCTGGTTCTGCGGTTCCTGTGGTCCCGGTCAAGGATAGCATTCGTGAGGTGCATGGCGCGGGGTCACATGCCGTCACACGAGAACGACTGCGAGCAGTTCAAACCCCACAATGCTTCGATATTCAGCTATTGAAGAGTGCGTATGGTGCTGGCTATCGCGAAGAGTTTACAGATGATGCCAGTGTGTTTGAATACGCAGGACACCCTATTCACCTGGTCCAGGGAGATCATCAAAACATCAAAATCACCACGCCTGAAGATCTGCTAATCGCTCGTGCTTTTGTCGAAGGATTTGGAAAAGAATAACTAGCAGACAGGATGTTTTTCGGGCCATTGAGAATTGCTGCGAATCCAGCGGATTGCGAAAACTCCAATCGCCAAAGCGACAGTGGCAAAGCCATAATCGCCTAGCTCCCATGCACCGCTGGTGTTCATTTCTTCTTGAATGAATGCTTCTCCGTAGATGGCAGCCATTACGATGGCTCCCGCGTTATTGAAAAAGTGCGCGGCTATTGCTGGCCACAGACTGCCGCTGAAAACAACGAGATAACCAAGTCCCGCTCCGATGATCATCCGAGGCAGGAATCCCTGGAATTGAAGGTGAATCGCACTGAATAGGAAAGCACCCATCCAGACCCCTGCATGAATGTTGTTGGTCCACCGTGAAGTGAGAGGTTGAATGATTCCGCGAAAGGCAAATTCTTCGCAGATTGCTGGGAGCAGAGCAACTGTAATAAGGGTCGCTGGGAATTGCCAGGCGGCATCAAAGGAAAGGAGAGAAGCGGTGACTTTTGCAGCGATTGCTTCGTAATGGTTGACGGATTCAACCATGGCATTGGGCAAAAACTCAAGAAGCATAGCATTGATGCGAAAGGTTAAATCAATGAGCGGTTGAATGGCCCAAGCCAAACCAAAAGCACACAACCACCAACCTGATTGGGGAAAGGAGAGGTTGAGAAATGTGCGTCCAGCAAATAGTTTTTGTGCGCACCAAGCCATCAGTCCAAAAGAGAGCAATTGATTCACTCCGTTGATCATGAGGTTGTAGATCTTCCCTTCATCGGATGAGGCGTCATTGGCGAAGGTCATTGCTTGCTCCACAGAATGACCTTGGAGCGAAGCGAGTGCCGCAAAACCACCTCCGGAGGCCAATGCCATTCCCACAAGCACCATGCAAAAAAAGAAAATCAATTGCCCAAAAGGGTGCATCGTTTGAAAGGCGGTTCGGATCATGGCTTAATTTTGCGAGAAGAGATTTCCAGCCCGCAAGTTCGGGGATTGCATGGAAATGTCCACTTGAAAGAGAAAATGGTAAGGATTGCTGACATAGACATCGCAGATTTTCCGCTGCTGCTGGCGCCCATGGAGGACGTAAGTGACCCCCCTTTTCGCGCTTTGTGCAAAAAGTATGGAGCAGATTTGATGTACACCGAATTCATCAGTTCGGAAGGATTGATACGCGATGCCGCCAAGAGCCGAGCGAAGTTGGATATCTTCGAATACGAGCGTCCCGTGGGCATTCAGATTTTTGGGAGTGAGATCGAATCGATGCGAAAGGCTACAGCGATTACCGAGCAAGCGCAACCGGACATCATTGATATCAATTATGGTTGCCCTGTCAAAAAAGTTGCCTGCAAGGGAGCCGGAGCTGGTATCCTGCAGGACATTCCGAAGATGGTGGAAATGACCAAGGAAATCGTCAACAGCACGTCACTGCCGGTCACGGTTAAAACAAGGCTCGGTTGGGACGACCAGTCCAAATTCATTGTTGAGGTTGCAGAGAGACTTCAGGATGTTGGCATCAAAGCCATTAGCATTCATGGCCGCACCCGGGCTCAGATGTACAAAGGCGCGGCCGATTGGAGCCTAATCTCCGAGGTCAAGAACAATCCACGGATGCATATCCCAGTCTTCGGGAACGGTGACATCAACTCCCCTCAAAAGGCAGTGGAATATAAAGATCGTTATGGTATTGATGGAATTATGATTGGTCGGGCGAGCATCGGAGCACCATGGGTTTTTCGCGAAATAAAACATTACATGGCCACGGGTGAAGTGTTAGAATCTCCGGACATGCAGGAGCGGGTTGCAGTTGCGCGGGAGCATTTTGAAAAGGGCGTTGAATGGAAAGGGGAGCGGCTGGGCATTGTGGAAATGCGCCGTCATTATGCCAATTACTTCAAAGGACTTAGGGATTTTAAATCCCATCGTCTGGACCTCGTGACCCTCGATGAAGCCGATGCCATTCGAGATAAATTGGATGCCTTGTCCAGCATTCCGTTTGAGAAAGCGATATAGAGCTTGGGAGTGGCTTAATCGCCGAAGTGTTTGACGAAACAAGTCGATTAAACGAAGCGGTGAACCAGGTTGCGCACCATCCAACCTGATCCGATTCCACCAATGATTACGACGATGATCAAAGTGCCAAGGACATCGAACATTTCAAGTGCAACAGGATAAGATGGGATGACAGAGCCCTGAAGTTTGACCCAGCCAAAATGCTGTTGCCCGAGCACCAAAAGAGTTCCAATGGCTGCGCCGATGATACCTCCAATGGTATTGATCATCACTCCTTGAAGCGCGAAAACCTGTTCCAGTTTCCATCCTGTAAGCCCCATTGCGTTGAGGACTTCCATGTCTTGTCGCTTATCCAGCAACATCATCGTCAAGGAAGCCATGACATTGAAAGCAGCCACAACAAGGATGAAGCTTAGGATAACAAAAGTCGCCCATTTTTCAGCGCGGTTTGTTTGTGTGATGAGCTTGTTCTTTTCTGATCTCGTGCGCACTTTCCATTTGAGGCCTTCGGTGTTCAGGCGGTTTCGAATCGCAACAGCAGCTTCATTTTCTGATATCCCGGGCAAGAGCCCTAATTCGTAGCGGGAGACAGTCGAATCTTTAGAAAACAATGCACGTGCAAAATCAAGGGGAGCCAAGATGTACTTCCGGTCAATTTCAGCATTGATTGAAAAGACATCGCACACAAACGCACGCTTGGCTTGAAAGGCCTCTTCCTTATAACGTGTTAGCTTTTTGCCCGGGATTGGGGCTCGGAGCAAAAGCGAAGCCCGCTGACTTTCGTTTTGAATGGAATTCAAGCCTAAGATATTCTTGACACCAAGGCCCAAGATCAAGCAGGGGGGGGATTCGCTCCACGCTTCATTCCAATTTCCTGACCGGACTGATGAAGCGATTGGCGTGGCGCTCAGCAAGAGGGAATCAAAGGCCAAAACAGCGCAGACAAGAGGTTGATTTCCTTCCCAGGATACAATGGCTTCACCTTCAATCACTGGCGCAACCACTTCGACCAAGGGATTTTTAGATTCAGCGCCAAACGATTCTTCAACCCATGCTCTGACTTCATTCGGAAGATCAGTCCCTGTGTCCGGAACGATAGCTACCGGTGCATCGAGCGTGCCAAATAAGTCAGAAACCACCTCTTCAATTCCGTTGAATGCACTCAGAATCGCAATCATTGCAGCGGTCACGGTAGCAATGACAAACATTGAAATGCCTGAGATGAGGTGGGTCAGGCTTTTGGAACGACTCGCCCAGGCATATCGCCAAGCGAGACGAATTGGGAGTTTCACGGGAGTGTTATTTTTTCAGCGCATTGTTGATTGACTCATAATAGTCAATGCTGTCGTCAAGGTAAAAATTCAACTCAGGAATGACCCGAACTTGTTTGCCAATTTTGTCGCTGAGGGCTTTGCGCACGCGCCATCCTTCTAGCTTCACAGCCTCGAGAGCAATTTTTTTATCGGGCACGGCCATGAAACTGAGGTAGACTTTGGCCAAACCAAGATCGGGAGACATCCGAACTTGTGTTACTGAAATGAACATTCCGGCAAACCAGGAACTGCTATTTTGCTGGAACAAAACACTCAAATCCCGCCGAATCAGTTCGGCTACTTTTTCTTGTCGTATTGCTGCCATCGAGCAAAGGTCGCAAAGTCAGAGCAACTCCGGTACTGCTTGATGACAATCAGTAGAGAAAGTTGTGATAAGGGTAGCGCTTGATGTGAATTTCCTTAACCGCTTCAAATACTTTGTGCCGCAGTTCTTCGAGTCCAGTCTTTTGCACTGCTGAGATGAAAATGACTTCGCGATCCACGCGCTCAAAGCGTTCACGCAATCCCCCAATTTGATCTTCACGAGTGGGGCCGAAAGGTTCTTCTTCTAAGCAATCTATTTTATTGAAGACAATCATGGACGGTTTGTCATCGCTGCCGATTTCTGCCAAGGTGCTCTCGACGATGGTAAGGTGTTCTTCGAATTGCGGATGGCTTACATCGATGACATGCAGAAGCAGATCGCTTTCTCGTGTTTCGTCGAGGGTTGATTTGAAACTTTCGATGAGTTGATGAGGCAATTTTCGGATAAACCCGACAGTATCACTGAGAAGGAAAGGGAGATTTTGCAGGACCACTTTTCGAACTGTGGTGTCCAGTGTGGCAAACAATTTATTCTCCGCGAACACTTTGCTTTTCGACATTACTGTCATTAAAGTACTTTTGCCTGCGTTGGTATACCCAACCAATGCAACACGCACAAGCGCGCCACGATTGCCGCGTTGAGTAGCCATCTGTTGATCGATCGATTTCAACTCTTTTTTGAGGTGAGAAATGCGGTCGCGGATGATTCGGCGGTCAGTTTCAATTTCCTTCTCTCCAGGACCTTTCATGCCGATTCCTCCTTTCTGTTTTTGCAAGTGTGTCCACATGTTGGTGAGGCGTGGCAGCAGGTATTGGTACTGTGCCAATTCTACTTGGGTCTTGGCGTGAGCTGTGCGGGCTCTCTGGGCGAAAATATCGAGGATTAAATTCGGACGATCTAGGATTTTCCGTTCTGGGATTTCGCGCTCGATGTTTCGCAGTTGCGTTGGGCTTAATTCGTCATCAAAAATGAGCATGTCTACGTTCCTCTCTTCGACGAATTCCTTTATTTCTTGTAGCTTACCGCTCCCCACAAAAGTCCGAGTATCTGGACGATTGAGCCCTTGAATGAAAGTTCTGAGGGATGTGGCTTCTGCGGTAGTGGCTAAAAAGGCTAACTCTTCGAGGTGTTCATCCACAGTGTCCCGTGATTGACCTCCCGTGACCAATCCAATCAGGATGCACGTTTCGGGTTCCTGAGCCGTGGAATACGATTTCTTTTTATCTAGCATGTTCGCTTCAATCCCTGAATTCTTCGATGTATGCAGCAATGCCACTAATAGTGGCCGCGTCGAGGATGCCTTGTTGTGGAGGCATGGCTCCCTTTCCATAGGTAATGAGCGCTATGCGATCCTCGAGACTCATTTTGGAAACACTTAGATCCGGTGCCATAGAAGCCATTAGTTTGCCATCGTTTCCATGACAAAGCGAACACTTCATTGCATAGGCCCGTTTGACCGAGGCGATCGAGGGTTGCTGACTTGGTGCGGATTTCGACTCAGCGGATTCTTCAGCCGAACCACACTGGGCGAGCAAAAAGATCGGCAAAAAGCCTAGGAGCAATGAGGTATGTCTCAAAGTAATGTGTTCAACCAATTGACAAACAACTGTGTACTCCGAAACCGGGCCGAATAGGCCATGCAATGCTCACGCGGATGATCATTAAAGACCTGAAGGAGAGCGGCAGGGACCACGTTTTTTCGGAAAAGTTGCTTCCGTTGCGTTTGGTGGACCAAGCTTTCAAAATGTGAACGCTGACAAAGGCTAACACGACCCAGCTTGTAATGCTGTGCAGGTGTTGGAATCCAATAATCATAGGTCAAAGATAACCTGTTAAAGGATGCCGTTTAGACGATGCCTTGATCGATCATCGCGTCTGCAACTTTCACAAAACCAGCGATGTTTGCGCCTTTCACATAATCAACGTAGCCGTTCTCGTCCTTGCCGAAGTCAACGCACTGTGAATGAATGTCCTTCATGATGGAGAGCAATCGCTGATCGACTTCTTCCCGAGACCAAGACAATCGCAGGCTGTTTTGCGACATTTCAAGCCCACTTGTGGCGACACCGCCCGCGTTCGAAGCTTTGCCAGGTGCAAAGAGCACCTTTGCTGATTGAAAAGCCTCAATTGCCTCTGGCGTGCTCGGCATATTTGCACCTTCCGCGACGACCATGCAGCCGTTCGAGATTAGATTGATAGCATCATTTGCCTCCAGTTCATTTTGTGTTGCGCACGGAAATGCTGCATCGCAGCTTATGTTCCAAGGCCGTCCTCCGGCATGATAGGTTGAATCCGGGTGAGCGTCGATGTATTCTGAAATTCGCCCACGACGACCATTTTTCAATTCCATGATCCAAGCTAATTTGGCTTGATCAATGCCATCGGGGTCATGAATGAATCCCCCAGAGTCCGACATGGTGAGCACTTTTCCACCCATTTGGATCACCTTTTCTGCAGCGTATTGTGCGACATTTCCAGAACCGGAAATGACAACATTTTTGCCAGCGAGGTCTTGTCCTTTGGTGCTGAGCATTTCAGCGGCAAAGTAGACAGCGCCATAGCCAGTAGCCTCAGGACGGATTAACGAGCCGCCCCAGTTTCGGCCTTTGCCCGTCAACACACCTGTGAATTCGTTTCTCAGGCGTTTGTACTGTCCAAACATGTATCCGATTTCTCGGCCCCCAACGCCGATATCGCCGGCTGGGACGTCAGTATTTGGACCGATGTGGCGAGACAACTCTGTCATGAAACTTTGGCAGAATTGCATCACTTCACGGTCAGACTTTCCTTTGGGATTGAAATCGGCACCACCTTTTCCTCCGCCCATAGGAAGTGTCGTCAAACTGTTCTTGAATACCTGCTCGAATCCCAAGAATTTCAAGACGCTCAAATTGACAGTAGGATGAAACCGCAATCCACCTTTGTAAGGGCCAATTGCGGAGTTGAATTCTACTCTGTACCCGCGGTTTACCTGCACATTCCCATGATCGTCCGTCCAGGGCACTCGGAACATGATGACACGCTCTGGCTCCACCATGCGCCTCAGGATTTGTTCCTTGGCGTATTTTGGATGATTGGCAATGAAGGGAATGACAGTTTCTGCAACTTCTTGGACCGCTTGAATGAACTCAGGTTCATGCGGATTTTGAGCGGTGACTTCATTCATGAAGTTCTGCACCTGCTCGTGGATAGATTGAGTCATCAACGTGTATATTAACGTTAGCGTCGCAAATTTAATTCACAAGGAAGAAGTTCGGCCTCCATCCACTGGTAAATTCACGCCGGAGATGTAACTCGCTGATGGTGAGGCCAAAAAGGCGATAGCCCTGCCCACTTCATCCGGTTCTCCGGTGCGTTTCATAGGTACAGCATTCGCCATTTGCTGTCGAATCTTGTCTGCTGGGGTGCTTGTTTTTGCTGATTTATTCTCAATGATTTGATCTAATCTGGCCGTATTGGTAGCGCCGGGCAGGACATTGTTCACGGTGATTCCATAAACGCCGACCTCGTTTGCCCAAGTTTTTGCCCAACTGGCTACGGCGCCTCTGATGGTGTTACTCACGCCCAAATTGGGAAGCGGTTGTTTCACGCTTGTGCTGATGACATTGATGATTCTGCCGTAGCCTGCACTTTTCATCCCAGGAAGAACGGCTTGAGCCAAAATTTGATTGCAAACGAGGTGCTGCTCGAATGTATTTCGGAAGGCATCAATTTCGGCGTTGACAATGGGGCCCCCTGCAGGACCTCCTGTGTTATTGACGAGGATGTGGATTGTTTCCTTTTTAACGACGGTTTGGATGGCGCTATGTACATGATTAGGGTCGCTAAAATCTGCTACGGCGAAGGCATGATTCGCGGGTCCAGGCAGATTAGAAAGCGCTTTTTTGAGGCTTTCCTCGTTGCGTGCTAACAATATGATTCTCGCACCTAAACCCGCGAGATGCGAGGCAGCAGCCCAGCCAATGCCTTGTGTTGAGCCACATACGACCGCAGTTTTCCCCGAGAGATCGAGTGGCATCCATTCCTTGTGTTCATTTGACATGCAGCGAATTTAGGACAGCAGGGCTCAAATCATGCTGTACATTTGAAACACACGCGAATGATTATGAAACGAATCGAACACATCGGCATTGCCGTCAAAGACTTGGAGGCGGCAGAGCGCATTTTTGAAGACATTCTTGGAGAGCCCGCCTTCAAACGTGAACACGTTCCTTCGGAGTCTGTAAACGTGAGCTTTTTTAAAACAGGTGAGAGCAAGGTGGAATTGCTGGAGTCGACTCATGCCGACGGACCGATTTCGAAACACATTGACAAACGCGGAGAAGGTTTGCATCACTTGGCTTTTGCCGTTGATGATTTACAAGCTGAAATTAATCGGTTGCAAAAGCGGGGATACCGGATCGTTAGCGGACCGAAGGAGGGGGCCGATCAAAAGATGATTGCATTTCTTCACCCGGCGGATTCATCTAAAGTTCTCGTTGAGCTCTGTGCTCAGCGATGAGCGAAAAGCATTGCTTAGCCCTTGCGACGGCGCTTGTTAATTTTTCGCTGCATGGCGGGCTCGAAGAGCGGCATGGTTTCGTTTTCTAAGTTTTTTCCGGCACATGAAATGTCGGGTTTACGGCGCAGAAAGTCCCAATTGAGCGTGATGTGTGCAGAGCGAAATTTTCCTTCGTAGCGATCAATCAGTCCGCCACCATCTGCGGCGAAGGGCGAGAGTTGCAACGCATCGGTCTGAGCAATGATTCGTAAGTAACGGCCCGCTCTCGTTCGCACGCCGAAGCCTAGTCCTAATTCCAATGCCAATCTATGATTCGTTGGTGTTTGTCTTCGAACGAAGCGATGAGAGGGTCCAGATCGATTGAAGGTCCGGCTCCACTCTGCATCCCACCCTAGACCCATCTGGGCCTCCAAGAAAAAATCAGGCCTCAGTTCAATGGCGCGATGAAGCCGTAACGTCAATTCTGAAACCATTCCCGAAGCGCTGAGGTCGGTGAGCGTATCAGCAATCAGCGCATTTGTTGAGTCCGCAACATTTCCGATGAATATGGATTCTGCTCGGTGCCTTCCTCCCTCTAATTGGACGCTTATCCGATCCCATAGAATTGGCCGCTTGACAACGTGCCAATAGCCTATGCCAAGCCTCGGACCTATGGAGCCTTGGTGATTCCAATGTCCTGAGTGCAGGGTGTCGATTTGCCCGATTTCATTGACCACTGTAAGCACAGATAGGGATTCTTGCGGGCTCGCTCGAAGCCAATGTGCACCGGCACCGAACGTCCATCCGCTGCCCCGAAATTGACTGCGCTGTGCATCAAAAAGAATGTCTGACTGACCCAGGGCAGATGGGACAATTGGGATGAACGCAAGCCATAAGAATGCAATGAAGCCAAAACATTCAAACGCTGATTTGTCATGGCTCATGCTTTGGCTTCCCAAGCTTGAATGATCTCTTCAAAAAGTTCAGGGGTATTCCAGTTTTCGGCCAAACCAGGACGGTCGAGAATGGATTCCATGATAGCATCTTGCTTCCTTCCAGAGGCCAACGCCTGTTCGTAGGGGGTATGGCTAAAAGTGACCTGCGAATAAAGCGGTAACCACCGACCGGGGTACTTTACAGCCATTTGCGCTTCGATTTTTTTACGCAACAAAAACCGCGGATCTCCCGTCTTGTCGCGCATTTCGATGTAGTTTCTGAGAGCGAGTTCGAGGATGGCATCACCTGACGGTTTTCGCGATGCCGAGTATTGCTCAAAAACACTTCCCCAATCGGCAGTATCAGACATATCATCGATTAATTCACTCAACACGGAACAATCTTCCATGCCGCTGTTCATGCCTTGTCCGTAAAAAGGAACAATGGCATGTGCCGAATCTCCCATCAGGCAGACGCGTTCGCCTTTATGCCAAGGATTGCAGCGCGTCATCACAAGAGAACTGGTCGGATTGGATAGCCACTGCTCGGCATAATCAGGCACCAGTGGAATCACATCGGCAAAGTGCGTTTCAAAGTATTTGCGAACTCGGGTCTCTTCTTCCAGGTTGTTCAGGCCATTATTGCCCTCGTATGGAGCAAACACGGTGCATGTAAATGTTCCATCAGGATTGGGCAGTGCCATGAGCATAAATTCCCCTCTGGGCCAAATGTGCAAAGCGTCGGATTCCATTTTGAAGTCTCCACTTGGTTCGGGTTTCATTTCGATTTCCTTGTACCCATGGGTCAAGTAGCGTTGCTCAAAATCAAAACGATCAGTTCGGGTCATTTTCTGACGCACTGCACTGAACGCACCGTCAGTTCCAAATACGCGGTCGAATTTTTGTTCAGTTTGCTGGTCATCTTTATCACGGAGAACGACGCGCGCACTTGTTAGGTCTACATCTTCGCATTGATGTCCAAAATGGTAGGCGACATCGCTGTGCAACTCACTTTTTTCAACCAGAAGTTTATTCAGCAATCCCCGGGAAACGGAATAAATGCATTGCGGATCACCAAACAATCCATTTTCGTTGGGTAGTCCATATGGTTGCCTCGTCAGCGTGCCATTTGTAGCGTGCATTGTACGATGAGTAATGGGCAGTGCAATCTTTCTCACTTCTTCTGCAATTCCGGCCTTTTCTAACGCTCTCCAACCTCTGTTGCTGAGCGCAAGATTGATGCTTCTGCCGCCTTTGTAGGATCCAACGCGTGGGTCTGGGCGCCTTTCAAACACATCAACTCGATGCCCTCGTTGGGCCAGCATCAGTGCCCAAAGGCTGCCGACGAGACCAGCTCCTATGACTGCCATGTGTTCAGCAGGGATGGTGGACTTGATTGGTGTCATGTATTCAGCGCATTGCTTTTTGCATCGCTTGGTCGAGATCTGCAATCAAATCGTCAGCGTCTTCAACACCAACGCTGAGGCGGATAAAGCCGTCGGAAATTCCAAGTTCTTCTCGAATTTCAGCAGGGACACTTGCATGGGTCATGGCGGCGGGATGTTCAATCAGTGATTCGACACCGCCGAGTGATTCAGCAAGGGCAAAGAGCTCTGTGGACGCTACGAAATTCATTGCTTGGTCAAGGTTGTTGCCAGCTAATTCAAAGGCGATCATGCCACCAAAATCGTCCATCTGGCGTGCAGCAATTTCATGTCCCGGATGATCCTCAAATCCGGGCCAGTAAACTTTTCCAACATTGGCATTTGCTCTGAGCCAATGCGCGATTTTCCGCCCGTTGAGGCAGTGCCGTTCAATGCGGAGGTGCAGCGTTTTTAGACCGCGCAGCACCAAGAACGAATCAAATGGTTGAGCAATTGCACCACAGTTATTTTGAATGGTTCGCAAAGCAGCGTCTACTTCTTTGTCTTTCGTGATCAATGCGCCCATCACGACATCACTGTGTCCGCCCATGTACTTCGTGACGGAGTGCATGACAATATCAGCTCCGTGCTCTAGTGGGCGCTGGAGCATGGGCGATGCAAAGGTGTTATCCACTGCCAACAGAACACCTCGAGGGTTTGTGAGTTTTGCAATTGCAGCGATATCTGTGATTTGCATCAGTGGATTCGTTGGACTCTCGAGCCAAACCAATCTGGTTCGATCGTTCATCGCAGCTGCCACCAACTCAGGGTTCTGTGTATCTACGAAGTGAAACACCAAGCCCATGGGAGCATGATTGGCACGAAATAAGCGCGCCGTTCCACCATATAAATCTTGACCCGCAATGATTTCGTCTCCGGGCTTCAAGGTTTTGAGAACCGCATCAATTGCAGCTAGGCCAGAAGCAAATGCGAGGCCATGTGTTCCTCCTTCGAGTTCTGCAAATGCGGACTCCAAGGCCGCACGTGTTGGATTCGAACTTCGTGAATACTCCCAGCCTTTGTGGACGCCAACGGCCTCTTGAATGTAGGTTGAGGTCTGAAAGATTGGGGTCATAATCGCCCCGGTAGATGGGTCCGGTTCAACCCCAGCATGGACCGCTCGGGTGCCTTTGCCAATTTTTTTATTTGCTTCCATAGTGAGTTCAAAGTTAAGGAGCAGTACATGGTTCCCGCAGTGGATGTTGATTTCGTGTCTTTAGTAGCCAACGAGGGAGCGTAAAAGCGCCGAGGATGAGGTACAAGAAATACGTAGCGATGCGCCAAATCAGTATGACGACAGCAATGTACGCGACCCCCATGAGATCGGATGTGACAGCAGCCAATCCAAGTTCGGCAGCACCTGATGAGCCTGGGGTTGGGCTGATTGTCAATACCAGCCATAATATCAGTTGACGTGCGATTAATGCCACATGTGGAATGCTCTCGTAAAAAATCAGAAAGACCATATTCAGTGTTGTGAAGCGAGCGCACCAGCTCACGCAAGTAGCGAGAAAGGCACGACTCCAAAACCAACGATCTGAGTTTCGCATTGCATCGGATGCCTCCAATAAATCATCTGCCCATTGCGCAATGCTCTTCTTCCACCGTCGAATGAGAGTCCATTTACTCGCGTGTAAGAGGTTTTTGTGGGTGGCTTGTGGTCGAAGGATCAATCCCCATAGAATGATCGCGGTCAAACTGGCGATGAAAGCATAGGCCACTCCAAAAAGACCCGGCAGCCTGACTTCGAGGGATTGTATTCCGCTCGACATGGTTGGGAAGATTGAATGATCAGTGAGCAAAGCGAAACCAAACATCAGTGGAACCGCCAGCAAATAGAAAAGCTCGTCCATCAAAGCCGTAGTGAACACGGTTGCCAGGCTTTTTCCCCAGCGCATGCCTTCCCTTTTCAATATCCAAACTGCCGCTGCCGAGCCACCAACGACGCTCGGAGTCAATGCTGAAGCAAGTTCCCAAAGAATGATGCTTTCGAAAGATTGACGCCACGACAACCGCCCGTGTGAGAGAATCCGCAGCCGATAGATGTAGCCCAAGTCACGCAATGCGATGCACGCTATTAGGCCGATTATTGCTGCAGTTGCGCGGTCGCTCCATGTGAAGGAATGCAACAGTTCCAAGGGGCCCATAGAATGCTGCGTTACTGGATCGATGATGTCTTGCTTAAGCCACCACCAAGTCACCGAAACTGAGGAGGCTGTGCCGATTAAAACGGGCCAAATCCATCGTTGCCAGCGAAACGGTGTAGAGCTCGAATCGGTTGTCTCAAGCATAGACATGGCTGCCTTCCGAACAATTTTGGCACATTTCAATGCTCGATCGAGCATGAAAGATTTGTGAGCGGAAGGCGTCATATTGCTCGCTAAACCAGATGCTTTTGAATGACTTGTCTCCGAAGGTGCCCATTGCATGTTCGGCGTCTTTGTCAAAGCAGCACGGCACGATACGTCCGTCCCATGTCATTACGCACCCCTGCCACATCCTCCAGCATTCATCATGGAAGGCATTGCGAATCGACCACTTACCCTCAGAATTTCGGTGGTAGCGTCGAAGGTTGGGGTTTTCCGTGAGTAAAGGGTGGCCGTCCTTGGGGGCATCAATTTGCGCTGTTTTGACGACCAATTCGTCTACGCCGATTTCCTTGGCCATGGATTGAATTTCGCTCAGCTGATGTTCATTTGGACCGACGACCAAGAACTGCCAAACAACATGCGGCAGCCCGCCTTTAGATTTTTTTCTGGCGCGCAACATGTTTTCGGTTCCTTCAAGAACCTTATCCAATTGTCCCCCCACTCGATACGAGGAATAGGTCTCCTGTGTTGTTCCGTCGATGCTGATAATCAGTCGATTCAATCCGGATTCTACAATCGTTTGGCAGCGTTCAGGCCGCAAGAAATGGGCATTGGTTGACGTGGAGGTATAAACGCCGTGCAATCGCCCGAGGTTTACCAACTCATCCATTCCTTTGTGCAAATAAGGTTCGCCTTGAAAGTATAGATTCAGGTAAGCCAAACGCGGCCCGACTTCCTTCATCAATTCAGCTAACAGTTCGGTTTGCAACATGCCTGTTGGCCGAGTAAATGAGCGTAAGCCCGAGGGGCACTCCGGACAGCGCAAATTGCAGGAAGTGGTTGGCTCCACACTCAAACTCATCGGCCATGCTTTTTGTTGAACTGTTTTGCCTCCTTGCATTGCTCGAAACCCCCGGTGCAATGCCCAAGCATTCTGAATTCGCTTCGCATTGAGCGGTTGCATGCGCCGCCATCGGTCCTGAATCACACGATTCCCTTTTTGCCACCCATTCCGCATGGTATCAAAGTTAACTCTTCCAGTTCTTCTTGCGGTCGTTCGGGTTGTACGATTTAATTTCGCTCATATGATTGCATTGAGAGATACGTTGATTTCAGAGGATGTTTTTGAAGCCATGTTTGCATGTGATCTTTCCAAATGCAAAGGTGCTTGCTGTGTAGAGGGAGAAAGCGGAGCACCATTGGCTGAGTCCGAGCTCGAAAAAATTGAGGATGTTTTTGAGACCATCAAGCCGCATTTGCGACCTGAGGCGATCAAAGTCATTGAGCAAGTGGGGCTGTTTGAAGTGGATCATGACGGCGAATATGTGACGCCCATCATCGATGGGAAGGAGTGTGTTTATGCAACGTTTGATGCAAACGGGACGGCCAAGTGTGCATTTGAGCAGGCTTGGCGCCGTGGAGAAACCCAATGGCCTAAGCCAATTTCCTGTCATTTATATCCGGTTCGGATCAAAGAACTTCAGGATTTTTCAGCACTGAATGTCCATGAATGGCCCATTTGCGACGCTGCGCGATCTTGTGGGGTAGCGAGTCAAACCAATGTTCTTGATTTCTGCAAGACTGGGCTTGTGCGTCGTTTTGGCAAGGACTGGTACGACGAAGCCCAAGAGGTCTGTAAAGCCTGGACAGAAGAGCAATCCAAAGGATGACCGTTAACAGTCATTCGAGAACACAATCGATGTTACGGCATCAACTTAACCTCATCAAAGGGGTGCTGCTGAGTTGCATATTTGTGCAGTCTGGCTCAGCTCAATCGGATGATTGGAAGCTCGTTCCTCTGAAAGGTGTGAATACTTCAAGTGACGAGCTGCTCATTGGCTGGGATGGCACATCTCTCTTTTTCAATCGATTTGATGGGTCTGAACAACGGGGAGGGAGCTCTGATTGGTTCCAACAAGACAAATCGGCCTGGGAGTCAAGTCGCCTCAACGGATGGTCTCATTTTGACGAACCCAATTCGATTGTGCTTCGGGCTTTTTCAAGCGCGAACTGGCCAGGGTTTAAAACGATTCAACATGTTGCAATCGATGAGGAGCGTGGGGTGTTGGTAATGAGTGCCACAGTTGCGGGGGGGGATTTTGATTTGTACATGGCTCAAGAAGCTGAGAACGGATGGGGCACTCCTAAACCGTTGGTCGAGTTGAACACGGCTGGGGATGAGGTGAACCCCAATTTTGAATCGGGAACCTTGTTGTTCGCGACCAACGGAAGGAAGGATGGTTTGGGAGGGTTTGATGTTTATGAATCGTTGCGTGCAGATCACTACACCGCTGCAAAACCCTTTGGAGCGCCGCTGAATTCTGCCGGTGACGAATTGTCTATTGTTTCTGCGGGGTCAACCGAGGACGCGGGGTATTATTTGACCGCTGAGCGTGTGGGAGGAAGTGGAATGGATTTGTGGTGGGTTGGACCGCCGGCAAAATCACCTGTTGTTGAAGCGGAATTTGCCATGGAATTTCGGTTTGAGCGTTCTCCAATTCCAGGGTTGGAGGTTGCCTTGCGTGAGCGAGGTGGGCCGCATGTTTTTTCAGGGCAATCAGATGCTCTCGGCCGACTTCGCATTGGAAACATCCAATTGGACGCAGCGCTGTCGGTGCAGGTGACCCAGCATGGAGGCACGGAGCCAATCCCAAACGGGGCGATTTGCCATGTTTTTGAGCGTTGCCCAACGGGGGAATGTGCAATTGAATACTGGGAGGGATGGAAACGCGTTCGAAGCTATCGGATGGAAGGCGGTGTGGCATTTGTTTTTGACCTTCTTCCATTGGATCAGATGGGGCGGTGGCCAAGACCACACAGAGGTGATGCAAGTCGATTGGAAATAACTTCCAAAATGTGGCAAGTGCAATTTGAGAAATCTAGCTTTGAACTGAGCGCAGAAGACCGTCAAGAATTGACCGACTGGTTGAAGCGCGCGAAAGATACCGAGGGGCATTGGCCCCATGACCTCGCAATTGAAATCACTGGATATGCCGATGCGAGCGGCTCGGTTGAATGGAATTTAGGGTTATCAAAAAGACGAGCAGAGCGTGCAAGGGAATTTGTGATTTCATTAGGATTTGACCCAGCGCGTGTCAGATCCAATTGGAAGGGATCTCATGAATCAAAGGGTGTTTCTGATTTCGACCGAAGGGTCGAGTTACACTGGGTTTCAATCCTCTGAACGAACTGCCGATCAAGATCCAGCAATTGAAGCGCTATGGTCCTGCTGTGTTTCTTACTTTTGCAGCATGTTGATTACCATGCTACGCGCCAAGTTGCACCGTTTGACGGTGACGCAAGCGGATTTAAATTACATCGGTTCCATTACGCTTGATCCAGATTTGTTGGACGCAGCTGGATTGTTTGAAGGTGAAAAAGTGCAGATTGTCAACATCAACAATGGAGAACGGTTTGAAACCTATACCATTCTTGGAGAGCGTGGGAGCGGACAAGTGGGGCTCAATGGACCTGCAGCGCGACGTGTTCAGGTGGGCGATGTCATCATCATCATTGCCTACGGTCACATGACTCCTGAGGAAGCGAAAAGTCATCAGCCAAGACTTGTTTTTCCTGATACGGCCACCAATAAGCTGACATCATGAATTTTCGTAAAACCTTGATGTATTTAGGATTCTTAGGGATTGGCATCGTGCTCTTTTACATGGCCTTTGCCATGGTCGAGGATCGAGACGCCCTTTGGAATGACATGCGATCTGCTTCATGGATTGGATTAACCCTCTCTTTCATAATGGGTTATTTGGCCATTGTAAGCCGCGGCTTGCGTTGGGTGATTCTGCTCGATCCATTGGGGCACAAACCTTCTCCAATTCGCACTGTGCACGCCGTAACCTTCGCGTATTTTGCCAATACATTTATCCCGAGGAGTGGTGAGTTGGCAAGGTGTGCAGCGTTGAATCAAACGGATGACATCCCAATAGATCAACTGTTTGGAACGGTGATAAGCGAGCGCGTGGTTGATTTTGCTATCCTCATTGTTTTGACGTCCATTGCTGTAGTCGCCAATTTACCAGCATTTATGGATTTGATTGGGGGGGCAGAACTGCCTGACACCACCAATGCGATCATCGGTGGCTGCGCTTTGTTGGGTGCCCTTGGATTGGCTTGGTTCAAGCGTGAAATCCTCTTGCAATTGCCTTTTGCTCAAAAAGTATCGTCTTTCTTGAAAGGCATGTGGGAAGGCTTAAATAGCATCCGGGACATGAAACAAAAGGGGATGTTTTTGTTTCACACATTCTTCATCTGGAGCATGTACTTTTTCATGGCCTGGGTGATTTTCAAGTCCATTGGTGCAGTAGCGCCGATAACGGTTACCCAAGCATTGTTCATCATGGTTGCGGGAGGCTTCGGAATGGTGATGCCAGCTCCTGGCGGAGTGGGGGCGTATCACTGGGCGGTTATGCTTGGTTTCTCGGCATTGGGATATGCCCAAGAATTAGGTTTTGCAGTGGCCAATGTGATTTGGATTACGCAAACAGTCATGATTGTGGTCACCGGAGGCATTGCTTATTTATCGCTGATGTGGTTTCGCATACGGAAAGACCGAGGACTTAATCAACACCAATAACCTGAATGGAGCCCATGAACTCTGAATTAGAGTCGACGCTGAAACGTTGGAGAGCGCAAGGTGAAACCATTGTGTTCACCAACGGTGTATTCGACTTGTTGCATGCAGGTCATGTCACTTATTTGCAGGGTGCGCGGCAATTGGGCCATCGCCTCGTTGTCGGTGTCAATTCGGATTCCAGTGTGCGCATGTTGGGGAAGGGGCCAGAACGCCCGATCAACGATGAAGAATCGCGTAAATTGGTTTTGGAGGCCCTTCGTTCCGTGGATTTGGCTGTGGTTTTTTCAGCAGAAACTCCATTGGAACTGATTCGGCAGATTCGTCCAGAGGTGCTTGTCAAGGGAGGAGATTACAACCCCGAAGTGAAAGATTCGAAATCACCGACATACATCGTGGGATCGCAAGAAGTTTCAGAATACGGAGGAAAAGTTGCCGTCATACCATTCCTTGCCGGTCATTCAACCACGGCTATGCTGCAAAAAAGCCGCCCCAAGGACTGAGGCGGCTTTTTAAAAAAGGATTTTCGTTTTAGCGGATTGGGATGAAGTTTAGACCGTCTCCTCTTCCATAAACTTCGTCGTGAAATCACCGCTTTTAAAACGTTCGTGACGCATTAACCTTTGGTGAAAGGGGATGGTGGTTCTGACACCTTCGATGACGTATTCGTCCAAGGCGCGTTGCATTTTCAAGATGGCTTCATCTCGGGTTTGAGCGACTACGATGAGCTTCGAGATCATCGAATCGTAATAAGGAGGAATGCTATAACCCGAGTAGACGTGCGTATCGAGCCGAACTCCGTGCCCTCCTGGAGCATGGTAATCGGTGATCACTCCCGGACAAGGGGCGAAGTTTCGATCCGGATCCTCAGCGTTGATTCGGCATTGAATCGCGTGCATCTGGGGATAATAATTTTTCCCGCTGATGTTCTCACCAGCGGCCAATTTGATTTGCTCTTTGATTAAATCGTAATTGACTACCTCTTCTGTAATGGTGTGCTCTACTTGGATCCGGGTGTTCATTTCCATGAAATAGAAATCCCGGTTGGCATCCACGAGAAACTCCACCGTGCCGACGCCCTCGTACTTCACCGCTTCCGCGGCTTTGATGGCCGCTTTGCCCATCTTTTCTCGAAGTTTATCCGTCATGTATGGAGACGGCGTTTCTTCTACCAGTTTTTGATGGCGCCGTTGAATGGAACAATCGCGCTCGGACAAATGGCACGCTTTGCCGCGTTGGTCGGCTGCAATTTGAATTTCGATGTGTCGTGGTTCAACAACGAACTTCTCCATGTACATGCCGTCGTTTCCAAATGCAGCTCCGGCTTCCCGGCGTGTGGATTCCCAGCCTTCTGCTAAACCTTCTTCGTCATGGCAGACTTGCATGCCCTTTCCTCCTCCTCCCGCTGTGGCTTTAAGCATCACGGGATAGCCGATTTTGGACGCGATTTGTGTCGCTTCTTCTAAGCTTTCGAGGATGCCTACGTTTCCAGGTATAGTCGGTACCCCAGCCTTTTTCATGGTTGCTTTTGCCGAAGCTTTATCTCCCATGGACTCAATCATTGTTGGACTTGCTCCAATGAATTTGATGTGATTTTCAGCACAAATTCTGGAGAAGTCAGCATTCTCAGAAAGAAATCCATAGCCCGGATGGATGGCATCGGCATTTGTGATTTCAGCGGCTGCAATAATCTTGGGAATATCCAAATAGGATTCGGTGCTTCGAGGAGGGCCAATGCAGACCGCTTCGTCGGCAAAACGCACGTGCAGGCTGTCCGCATCTGCAGTGGAGTATACAGCCACTGTTTTGATGCCCATTTCTTTGCAAGTCCGGATGACGCGCAGGGCTATTTCCCCGCGGTTCGCAATCAGAATTTTCTTGAACATGGTAATGGGGTTCAGGCGGGATCTACCAAGAACAACGGCTGATCGTACTCAACAGGTGAATTGTCATCCACGAGGATTTTGACGATTTTTCCTGTGACTTCCGATTCGATTTCATTGAACAACTTCATTGCTTCTATCACACAGATGGTGTCGCCCACTTTGGTGGAATCACCGACATCAACAAATGCGTCTTTGTCTGGAGCTGGTCTGCGATAAAAAGTCCCGATCATGGGCGACTTTACAGTGATGTAGTTGTTTTCCTCGGTTTCATTGGCTGCGGCCGGAGCTGGCGCTGCGTCTGCTGCTGGTGGCGAAACAGGGGCAGCTGCCACCGGTGCAACGGGCGCTATGCCTGCCGCCATGGCCACCGGCACTTGAATTGTAGCTTCGGCTTCGCCGAGGCCCTTCTTCTTTTTCGGCATTTCAGATTTAATGGTAATCTTGAAATCCTTCTTTTCGATTTCCACCTCAGTGACTCCCGCCTTGGCGATGAATTTGATGAGGTCTTGAATTTCGGTAATCGTCATATATGACTATTTTAAAAAGCGAATTTAGGTTGGATTTTTTTGAACCACGAACCAAATGGCCATGATTAGGGAGTGTCGTATGCCCATTGCAGGTATACCGCACCCCATGTGAAGCCTCCACCGAATGCTGCTAAGATAATATTGTCACCAGCTTTCAGTTTGGATTCCCAATCACGCAAGCACAGTGGAATCGTGGCTGCGGTGGTGTTTCCGTATTTCTGGATATTGATCATCACCTTTTCTGCGGGGAGCCCCATTCGGCGCTGTGTGGCATCAATGATCCTCAGATTGGCTTGGTGTGGAACGAGCCAGGCGACATCATCTGGCGCTAAATTATTCCTTTGCATGATGTCATAGCTGACATCAGCCATTCCCTTCACGGCTGCTTTGAAGACGGGCTGGCCATCTTGCCAGATGACATGCTCTTTATTGTCAATGGTCTCATGGGTGGGAGGGAATAGTGATCCACCGGCTTTTTGCCGAAGAAAGTTGGCCCCGTTTCCGTCCACATGAAGTTTATGATCAATGACGCCATGATCTTTGGTTGGCTCGAGTAGCACTGCTGCAGCGGCATCACCGAAAAGGATGCACGTTGTTCGGTCAGTGTAATCGATGATCGAACTCATCTTGTCAGCGCCCACAACAACGACTTTTTTATACTGGCCGCTTTCGATGAATTTGGCTCCTGTAGTCAAAGCGAAGATGAAGCCGGAACACGCGGCACTTAAGTCAAACCCCCAAGAGTTTACCGCACCCACTTTGTGGGCTATCAGATTGGCGGTTGAAGGGAAGTGCATGTCTGCAGTCACCGTGGCGACGATGATGAGGTCAATCTCTGTTGCATCAATGCCTCGTTTTTCGAGAAGGGTTTTCACAGCCTCAGCCCCCATGTCAGAGGTGGCTTTCGTCGGGTCTTTTAAAATTCGACGTTCTTCAATCCCAGTGCGGGACCGAATCCATTCGTCGTTGGTATCCACCATTTTTTCCAAATCGGCATTCGTCAGGATATGGTCGGGCAGGTAACCTGCAACAGAAGTTATGGCAGCGCGCATGACTTAATTAGCGTTGATGAGTAAAATAGCGGATAAAGATAGCCGGTGCATCCATGCAGCGCACATGAAGTTATACTCTTTTACCCTGCTCTTTGTGGAAGAATTCTGGTCACTGAAATCACGAGAAAAAAAAAGAGAGCTTTATGCTCTCAATTTTTTTGACAACCGCTCGGAATGAGGGTCATTCAGGATACCAGATTTGCTAGGACGTTAGGCCTCAGCCTTCTCCATCACTATTTTGCCCTTGTAGTATAGTTTTCCTTCATGCCAATGAGCACGGTGGAAGAGGTGAGGCTGTCCAGTGGTTGGGCATGCTGCAACTTGAGGAGCAGTCAATGCGTCGTGAGTTCTTCGCTTTCGCGTCCTTGCCTTGCTTTGGCGTCTTTTTGGATGTGCCATGACGGTTTATTTCAAATCTTTCAATGCGTTCCAACGAGGGTCTATATCAGTGTCGTCATCTTTTCCTTTTTCCTCTGACGACCCGTGAAGATCAGAGGAATTATGTTTTGAACCTGCTTTCAAGTAGTTCATGATTTCAGGATCGCATTCGTCCTGGTATTCATGAAGTCGCCTGCTCGGCAAATTCAAATGCAACCATTCAAAAACCGGCTGGCTGAGATTCAATTCGTGACACTCTGGTCCCAACGTCCAAATTTCTTCGTCCGTGCTTGTGAGTTCACCCAATTGAACAATCAGTCTTTCAGAAAATGCCAATGCTACTTGGACGGTTTCTAGACACCGATCACAAGGGAGCTTTGCGAAGCCCTCGAATTCGGCAACGCAATCCATGCGTGAGCCCAGTTTGTCCAACGTAACAGATAATTTTCCGAAGATTTCATCGGTTTCTGCGTGGGGAAAAGATTCAAAGAACAACTGATCCACCTCCATGTTGAAGTCATGTTTTCCGGGCTTTAATCCCACGAACGCAATTCGATAGGGTGCCAAGTGATCCATTTCCTCCTCATTTTGGGGACTGCAAAGGTAGTGAGAACTATCCGGTTCGACAAATGCACCTTACGTCAATCGCGACGGCCATCTTCGCGGCGGTACTTTTCGCTGATTTTGAGCGGGTTTGCTGTGAGTAAGCGGTGGTCTTGGCGGTTCGTTCGGATGTCACGGGCTAAGAAAATTGCAGCACGCAATGAATCACCATTTGCCAAACCTTGACCTGCAATGTCGAATCCCGTCCCATGATCAGGACTTGTCCTTACCACGGGAAGCCCTGCGGTGAAGTTGACGCCGTTCCCAAAACTAAGTGCCTTGAATGGTGCCAAACCTTGGTCGTGGTACATCGCCAAAACACCGTCGAATTGTTTGTGAGCTCCAGACCCAAAAAATCCATCCGCGGCGTATGGTCCCATTGCAATTTTGCCTTCGGCAGCCAATTCTCTGACCGCAGGAGCGATGACCTGCTTCTCTTCATCTCCCATCAATCCATTGTCACTGGCATGAGGGTTGAGTCCGAGTACAGCAATGCGGGGTTGGGCGATTCCGAAATCCCGCGACAAGGAGTCGTACATGAGTCTTGCTTTATCGACAATAAGTTTGGAGTCAAGGGTCGAAGCAACATCTTTCAAAGCAATGTGGCCGGTGCACATTCCGACCCTAAGGTCACCAGCAACAAGTAGCATCAATACTTCATCGACATTCGCGAAATCGGCTAAGTATTCCGTGTGTCCGGGATGGTTGAACTGTCCCATGCGCATCGCCTCCTTGTGGATGGGCAGCGTGACGAGGACATCTACTTTGGTCGAGGCGAGATCGTTGACCACTGCTTCAAGTGATTTCATTGCAAAATCTCCTGCAGCGGCGTCCACTTGTCCCCATTGAGGTTCCCAAGCGGTTTCATTGATGGCTACAATATTCAAACGATTTGCTTCTGCTTGATCGGCACTTTCAACGACTGTCCAATCCAGTTGGGAGGCGTCGGAGACAATCTGAATCGCTGATTCAACAAGGTTTTGAGTTGCATACAATACCGGAGTTGCCTCACGAAACATTCTATTATCAGCGAACACTTTGATCAAGGTTTCTATGCCAATCCCGTTGGGGTCGCCACAACTGAAGCCGATGCGTGTTGGGTTTTTTTTGCTAGCCATTTGCGTACGCAAAGGTAACGGATGCATTCCATGTCCTAACTTGCAAAGGAAGATGGTTTTTTCAAGGATTATTTTTGCGGATTGCAGCCAAGTAGGATGCAATTTTCAGAACAAGCGCATTGTTCAAATTGCGGCTGCATTGGTCTTTCTGCTTGGAATTGGGAATCTGAATCGAGCGTTGGCTACTCACAACCGCGCAGGCGAGATCACCTACACGCATGTGAGTGGCTTGACATACGAGATCCAAATCACCACATACACCAAGTCTACGGCCCCTGCTGACAGGCCATTTCTTTATCTTTTCTGGGGTGATGAAAATGGAGCGCTGGTAGATAGCTTGGAACGAGAGAGCGAGACACTTCTCGAAGATGAAGTGCAAATGAATCAATACCGTGGGTTGCACACGTATGGCGGTCCAGGGGTGTATGAAATTCAGGTTGAGGATCCCAACCGAAACAACGGAGTTCTCAATATACCGGGGTCAGTTGACGTTCCATTTTCCATTAGCAGTGTGCTGGTGATTGACCCGCAAGCTGGGCACAATAGTTCGGTTCAATTGTTGAATCCCGCTCAACAAAATGCTTGTCTCTTTCAGACTTGGATTCACAACCCCGGGGCTCACGATCCCGACGGGGACCTACTGACCTACGACTTGGTGCCTTGTCGTGGTTTCAATTCCGAAGTTATCCCAGATTATTTTCCTCCTGACGAGGTGAGTCCAGGGGATGATTCTTTTACGATTGATCCGGTTTACGGTGACGTAATTTGGGATGCTCCCGAAATTCCTGGCATTTATAACGTCGCCATGCGCATTCAAGAATGGAGAGACGTCGGAGGTACACTGGTATTGGTGGGTGAGGTTGTCCGGGATATGCAAATAACTGTTGAGATGTGCACCAATCAACCTCCAGAACTGAATGCCATCGCAGACACCTGCGTCGTGGCGGGGTCGTTCTTGTCTCTATTTGCCAACGCTACAGATCCGGATGGCGATAGCGTTGTCTTGGATGCCATAGGGGGTCCTCTCACTGAGGTCGACAACCTCGCCAACTTCACCAACCTTGGAGCTGGTATCGGGCAATTTATCTGGTCACCTGAATGCACCGAGGTTCGAGAAACACCTTATCAAGTTGTTGTGCGTGCTGAAGACAATAGTGGCCAAGTACAGTTGATGGATTTGGAGACATTTCAGATCAAGGTTATCGCTCCCAAAGTTGAGATGGGAGAGGCTGTGCCGGTAGGGAACAGTGTCATTTTGGATTGGAATGCAAGTCCTTGCGTGGCAGAATTGCCGGCTTGGAAAATTGAGGCGGGCAATTATCATATTTATCGAAAGCTGAACTCCTTGGAATGGTCACCTGAACCATGCGAGACCGGAGTTCCAGCGTACACGGGTTATGAATGGGTGCATAGCGTTGAGGGCCTTGATGTTACCGAATGGATTGACACATCGACGTTATCCTTTGGTGCGACTTATTGCTACCGCGTGGTCACCGCATGGCCTGGAAGTGGACAATCTCTTGCGAGCAATGAAGTTTGTGCGACCATCCGAAAAGACATTCCGGTAATGACCCAAGCATCGGTTGAAGAAACTTCTGAGATGGGTGGAATCCATGTTGCTTGGTCTCCTCCGACCGATGCGGATACAACTGTGTTTCCTGGACCGTATTCTTATCAAGTATTTGGAGCTGTTGTTGGAGAGGAGCAAGGCGAGGAGTTGTTGTTCGAAACACCACCGCGCATCTCATTGATCAACCCGGATACAATTTGGACGCATACACCGGTCAATTCTCTGGATACTGATTGGAACTACCGGGTTAATTGCGTCAGTGGTTCAGATCAAATCGGGATATCATCACGTGCTTCAACTCCGTGGTTAAACATAGAATCGAATGACAATCGATTAACATTGAGCGTCACTAGCAGCGTTCCGTGGACGAACAATTTGTTCGAGTTTTACCGGAAGGATGAGTCCGGCACTTTCAACTTGATTGGAACTGCCGAAGGGCCGACATATACGGACAGTGCCCTCGTCAACAATGCAACTTACTGTTACCGTGTGCGTGTCATTGGAGGATACGATGGGCCAGGTGTGCCATACGATTTATTGAATTGGAGTCAAGAGGCTTGTGGCATCCCCTTTGACTTTACACCACCTTGTCCACCTGAATTTTGGTTGGATTCTGATTGCATTTCAGAGCAGAATTTGATGCAATGGCAAGATGAACCCGACTGTGCAGACGATGTGATGGCATACCAGCTTCATTGGGCGCCTATTCTGGGTGATTCATTGATGCCGGTTGAGTTCTTTGATGACCAGATGATGGCCGAATACACCTGGAACGCAGCAGGCGAATATGGGAGCATCGCGGGTTGCTTTGCATTGTCCGCTCTAGATAGCCTGATGCCTGGCCCGGATGGTGCGCTGCGTCGCAATGAGAGTGCTCTGAGTGATACCATCTGCGTGGACAATTGTCCTTATTATTTCTTGCCGAATGTTTTCACGCCCAATCGGGATAACGTGAACGACCTCTTTGAACCGTTCCCATGGAAGTTTATCGATGGTGTGGATGTGCGGATTTTTAATCGCAATGGCGAAGAAGTGTTTCAAACCACTGATCCCGGAATCAAATGGAATGGAATGCATCGCGAAGGCAGCATGTGCGCAGATGGATTGTATTACTTCACAGCAAAGGTCTTCACGATTAGACTCACCGGTATAGTAGAAGAGAATTTCTCAGGTGAACTTCACCTGTTGAATGGTGTTTTACCTGCAAACGATTGAAACATGTTCACAGGCATCATTGAAGGCATCGGAAAGGTGTTAAGAATTGAGCGAGAAGGGACGAATGTGCACTTTGAAATTCAAGCGCCTTTTACCTCTGAGTTGAAGATCGATCAAAGTGTAGCCCACAACGGCGTTTGCTTGACTGTTGTGGAAAAAAATGGACAGAGCTTTGTGGTCACGGCGATCCAAGAGACGCTAGAACGAACCAATTTGGGAAGTTGGACAGTTGGAGATTCGGTCAACTTGGAGCGCTGTACTTCGCTCGGGGGGCGCTTGGACGGGCACTTGGTGCAGGGTCATGTAGATGCCACAGCAAAATTGAAGAAAGTGGTCGATGCCAACGGCAGCTGGGAGTTGCATTTTGAACATGAAGCATCTGCTGAGAATATCACTGTACCGAAAGGCTCGATTACAGTCAATGGGGTAAGCCTTACCGTAGTGGATTCGCATCCCGAGGGGTTTTCAGTGGCCATCATACCATACACATGGAAGCACACCAATCTCAGCGCCTTGAATTCGGGCGATCCCGTTAACTTAGAATTTGATGTGATTGGCAAGTATGTCGCCCGGATTCTTGCTCAACAAGGATTGCGCTCGTAATTACGAGGAAAGCAGCGCATTAAGTGCGCTCGCGGAGAACAAAGTTCTGCCCCAAGTAAACTCTTCTGACCTGTTCATCTGACGCCAGTTCCTCGGCGGTGCCGTGCTTCAAAATTCGGCCTTCGAAAAGCAGGTATGCTCGGTCAGTGATGTGAAGCGTTTCCTGCACATTATGGTCAGTGATAAGAATGCCTATGTTCTTGGCGCGGAGTTGCGCGACTATGCGCTGGATGTCTTCCACTGCGATCGGATCCACACCTGCAAAGGGCTCGTCCAAAAGAATAAACTGAGGGTTGGTTGCCAAAGCCCGAGCAATCTCGGTTCTTCTCCTTTCTCCACCGCTCAATACGTCTCCCATAGATTTCCGCACTTTCTGCAGTCCAAATTCACTCAACAAGCTCTCTAATTTCTCCTTTTGCTCTTGCTTGTTCAGTTGTTGGAGTTCCAAGATTGCTGCGATGTTGTCCTCTACAGTGAGCTTTCGAAAGACGGAAGGCTCTTGGGGCAAATAGCCGAGGCCCATGCGTCCTCTCTGGTACATGGGCCGGCCGGTGATTTCGACGTCATCAATGAATACTTGGCCTTCATCGGCTTGAACGAGTCCGACTACGGTGTAGAAGCTTGTTGTTTTTCCAGCACCGTTTGGGCCGAGCAATCCAACGACTTCGCCTTCTTTGACTTCCAGAGAAACCCCGTCGACAACTTTACGTTGTCCATATTGCTTAACCAAGCCTCTGGCATGCAATCGTTTTGGAGCTTTCGGGGTGGCATTCATGATGTAAAAGTAGTGATGACAGCGGTCAAATTTCAGCGCTAAACCCGAAACGAATGCCCCAACTTTCTCTTTGATCAAACAGCCGATCCGTTCGCCACACGGCATCAACGCGAAAAATTCCTAAAATATTTTCGATTCCAAATGAGCACTCCGTGTAGGTTCCGTTCAAGCCAGATGTGTTATCAGGCAATTCCAGTAAGGCTTCGTGTTTTTCGTCCCACGCGCCAATGATGCTACGAATACCTAGGACTTCCCGAAATTTTAATTTCCGAATCAAAGGCAGGTGATTCAGCACCAAACCTTCCGCATGCCATTCCAGTAGTCCAGTAGCCCAGCGATCGGTGACCCGTTCGTACAAGTTGATCATGCTGAATGCTTCATCACTGAGCAGGATCGTTCCGCTCGCAGGGACCACTTCCATCAATGCAAATGGAGCGCTTCCTCGGTAAAGTCCAGCTTGCGCATACCACTCAAGCCTTCCCCACCAACCCAACCGCATTTCATCTTCCCCTTCCATGGTCCATCGAGTGTAGCGGTATTGGGACCCTAATAAACCGGGAATTCCAAGGGTCATTTTTGCCGTTAGAACTGGCCACTCTGTTCCCAAGCTTACACGGTCAAATTCTCCACCGACGAACCGTTCTTTTTTAGCAAAACGCAATACGATACTAGCTTCGGAGGTCACCAGTTGTTCGACGGGTTCTGCGGTCAAAGGTTCCAAGAACTTCAGATCTCCTAGTGCTCCGATCTGCCGATGACGCCATTCAAAAAAACCAGAAAACCCAGGGCCAAATTCGTGAAGCACCGACACTTCTGCACGTTGTACTTCGGATAGTGAATTCACCGAGTCGGTTCGGAAGGCTGATGTGAATGCTTGTCCTTGGCTTAGGAGACCGAGCATGCCCAATTGTTCAAGGTCCCGTTTGATTTCAAACAAGAATTCTGTTCTCGGTGTTTTCTTTTGAATGTAGCGTGCTCTGAAACCAGCTTTCCATCGCAGGTCTTGCGTTCCATACGCTGCGAACACTTTGGGCTTGAAGCGCACACTCCAATCATTCGAAGTGCGCAGGTCCAATCGAAAACGATTGCCTTCAGTTGGATTTTGTGTGAAGGCCGACCACCAAGCACCCACTTCCAAAGGTCCTTTTGCGACGTAGCCCGTGCCGAGGCAGTAGCTCAGTCCTTGCACAAATCGCCACTGCGGCATGGCCCTGATGGAATCGGTCATTGTATAAATATCTCTTTCGCGCTGGAGCAATGGGACAGGACGATGCGTCATCCATTGATCATTGGTCAGGGTGTCCGATTGGAATTGCAGATCTTTTCCGCCTCTCCATCCATTGGTCCACTTCTCGCTATGCCATTCCAAGTTGTTGTATTGAGTCGTTCTTCGGAGGTAAGCTCCAATGGTGCGATCTGTCAAACTAAAATCCATGAGGATATGCTCCTCTTTCATCATCCAAGCTTCCTCTTCCTGCTGATCTCGGTTCTTCACTTGTATAAACGATTGTCGCCAATGCATCGCTCGAACAAAGTTCACATTTGAGGCATTGCTTAACCGCGCTTCGATGGATTGCAGCCCCAAAGTCAAGGAGTCAATCCAGATCTCACCTTCGAACGTTGGTTCTCCTTTTCGACGGGGGATGAATGCAAGGTGAAATGTAGGACGATCATTTATGTCCAGTGTATCGAGGATGTAAAAGCGGTAATGCGCAAGCGCTCGGTCGTGCAGAGGGGAGGTAAATGTCCGATCCAAAAGCAGCATTTGGTTTTGGTATACATCGAGTTTTGGCAATGCGGCATCCAGCTCAGCAGCATTTTTGGAGTTGCTGAATTTGCTGCTCAGTTGGCTCGCAATGATGTTTTTCTGCTGACGTTTTGGATTGACTTGCCATTGCTCTTCGGCAAGTATTTCAGCCATTACAAATGGCAAGGCAACGCGAGATTCTGAGCTATCTAAGTAGTGAAAAACCCATTCGAATGGCCCCCAGTACCAGCGCGAAGCCTGTTTTTCGCTAATGTCATTGATGTCCAATTCCAGTTTACTGTATGAGCTATGTTTCGCCGCGGGGAGTGCACTTGGATCATTGTTCTTCTTGACATCGATCGCCCGTTGCATCAAGGGTTTGGCGGGATTTTTCTTTTTGGACTTGTCAGGACGAACTTCGGCAGCGCGGAGCTCAATGGAGCGAGGTTCCAAGGCCACATCAACCGATTGGGAATGGCCGCGTTTGATTTCGATGTTTTTGGTGCCGTAGCCGATGAAACTGATCGAAAGACGCCCAGGCCTGCCGGTTGTACTGAGTTTGAAGGCGCCTTTTTGATCCGTCATGGTCCCCGCACCTGCGGCTGTCAAAGCCACATTGACGAAGGGGATGGGCATCCCGGATTCACTGTCAAACACACGGCCTTGGACTGTTGTAGTCTGAGCGTGAACCATGAATGACCAGGGCAGCAGAATGACCAGGCAAAAAAGCGTTAAGGCTTTCATCAGAGGTTCCTGGATTCTTTCATTTTTCGTTTCAATACCCTCCGTGAAATCGCAATGCTAATCTCATAGAGCACCAGCACAGGCATGGCAACCAATAGCTGACTGGTTACATCTGGCGGTGTAATGACTGCCGCAACTACAAGGATTCCGACCAAGGCGTGCTTGCGATAGGACTTGAGAATGTCTGGGGTAATGAGCCCTGCGCGACTTAAAAAGTAGACCACAACGGGCAACTGAAAGATCAATCCAGCCGCCATGGTGATGGATGCAATCGTCTTCATGTATGACATCACCGAAATCCGCGCTTGAACGTCTCCTAATTCATAGTTGCCCAAAAACTGCAGCGATAGCGGAGCGATGACAAGGTATCCAAAGGCGACACCTATGAAAAATAGCAATGATGAGCTCAGGCTTATTCCTCGGGCCGCTTGTCTCTCCCGATCTTTTAATGCCGGCCTTAGGAAGAGCCAGCCTTGCCAAAAAACCAGCGGAAAGGAAAGGATGAATCCACCGATCGCTGAAACTAAAATGTGCGTTGTGAAGTTGCCAAGCATGGTGGTGTTGATCAACTCGTAATTGATTTTTTGTACGCACAAAGCATCTCCAGCGCCTAGTTGGTTCGACAGCCAGCACCAGCCTCTGAAACTGATAAAGTCAGGATTTCTAGGGCCAAAGAGCACTGTCTCGAAAAGCCATTCTTTGGAAACAAACAAACCGATGCCGCCAATCAAGATGAAGGCCGCAGACCAGAATAGCCTTTTTCTAAGTTCCTCGAGGTGGTCGAGAAATCCCATTTCTACATCCTGTAGTTTTTGATCTTCCGGTTGGTCCAGAGCCATGATGCAAAATTAGGTGGTTAGAAGATGCCTTCCCGGAGGATGTCATGCAAATGAACAATGCCCGCATATTCATCTCCATCGAGCACTACGATTTGCGAGATGGAATGTTTCTCCATCTGTTGGAAGGCAAGAACAGCAAGGGCATCCTTGGACATGGTTTTGGGTGCCTTATTCATCAATTGGCTTGCCTTAGCATCTGTCCCAAGGCCATTTTCCATGGCCCTGCGTAAGTCGCCATCGGTGATGATACCTGTGATTTTGTGATCTCTCATTACTGCCGTCGCGCCGCACCGTCCAGAACTCATTTCTAAAACCACCAATTTGAGGCTGGCGTCGTGCGCGACAGAAGGGTTTTGATCGTTGCGCATTACATCACGTAATCTCGTGTAAAGACGCTTGCCGAGGGCTCCACCTGGATGCATTTGGGCAAAGTCGTTGGCTTCAAAACCTCGGGCCTCCATGAGGCATGTGGCGAGCGCATCGCCCATAGCCATTTGGGCTGAGGTACTCGATGTGGGGGCGAGATCTAGTGGACATGCTTCCTTCGAGACCGTGGTGTCGAGCATGTGATTGCTGTGTTGCGCCAAATAAGATCCCTCATTTCCAACCATCCCAATCAAAAGGATTTCGCGGCTTTTGAGGAGAGGAATGAGCGCTTTGATTTCGGGGGAATTCCCGCTCTTCGAGATGCAGATTACGATGTCATCCCGTTGCACCAGTCCAAGATCACCATGGATTGCATCGGCAGCATGCATAAAGATGGCAGGGGTGCCGGTAGAATTGAATGTGGCGACCAATTTCTGTGCGATTATGGCGCTTTTCCCAATGCCGGTGATGACTACCCGCCCCTTCATCTCTAGAAGCAATTGCCCTACTGTCGAGAATTCATTCCCCAACTTGGGGATGAGATCTCGGATGGCATCGCTCTCAAGTGTCAAGGTTTCAGTGGCTCGTCTGATCCAATCCATCATTTTCAATTTACAATGGCTCATTCGAAAATCCTCGGTATCAAAACGTCGGAATTACACGAAAATGGCATATCTTTAGTTAGCGCAAAGCTAAAGCTTTCGCCCGGCTCATGCCGGCACCAAATGTCTGATTGATGAGTACGACCGAAATGTCACCGCAAGTGGCGCTCAAGCAATTCTTTGGATTCAGTGAATTCAAAGGAGAACAAGAGCAAGTTATTGACTGCGTTTTGCGCGGTCAAGACTCTTTTGTCATAATGCCCACAGGCGGCGGAAAATCCATGTGCTATCAATTGCCGGCTTTGATGATGGAGGGAACTGCAATAGTGGTTTCTCCGCTCATTGCGTTGATGAAGAATCAGGTGGATGCCATCAGGGGACATCATGAAACGGATTCGATTGCACATTATTTAAACTCAAGCCTATCGAAGGCGGATGCGCTTCGTGTTCGCGATGATGTGGCTACGGGTTTGACCAAGTTGTTATACGTTGCTCCTGAGAGCTTAACGAAGGAGGATAACATCAACTTCTTGCGAAGCATTCGGATTAGTTTTGTTGCTGTAGATGAAGCGCACTGCATTTCGGAATGGGGGCATGATTTTCGCCCCGAATACAGACGAATTCGTTCCATCGTGAATCAAATCGCAGATGTGCCCATCATTGCATTGACGGCTACGGCGACTCCTAAAGTTCAGGCTGATATCCAGAAGAATCTGGAAATGAAGAACGCACAACTCTTTAAGGCTTCTTTCAATCGCGACAATTTATTTTATGAGGTTCGTGCCAAAAAAGATGCCTTAAAGCAAATCGTTCGTCATGCCAAGAGGAATGTTGGTAAAAGCGGAATTATTTATTGCTTGAGTCGCAAGAAGGTTGAAGAAATTTCTGAGGTTTTGCGTGTCAACGGAATCAAGGCACTAGGATATCATGCAGGCATGGATGCGGGCACACGAAGCCGGATGCAAGATCAATTCCTGATGCAAGATGTCGACGTGATTGTGGCGACGATTGCATTCGGGATGGGCATCGATAAGCCCGATGTGCGTTATGTGATTCACTATGATATACCAAAGTCTTTAGAGAGCTACTACCAAGAAACGGGTCGTGCTGGTCGGGATGGTGGCGAAGGATATTGCATCGCCTTTTACAGTCATCGGGACATTGAGAAACTCGAGAAGTTTCTTCAGGGGAAACCACTTGCGGAGCAAGAAATTGGCCAACAATTGCTTCAGGAAGTCATGGCTTATGCTGAAACATCGATGAGTCGCAGAAAATTCTTGCTGCACTATTTCGGCGAGGAATTTGACGAGCACAATGGTCCTGGAGCCATGAACTGCGATAACATGTCGAATCCCCCAGTATTGCGGGATGGCCAAGAGGAAGTCCACTTGATTTTAAGTGTCATTCTTGAGCACGAACAAAAATTCAGATCTCCTTTCATTACAGGTGTCTTGTGCGGAGAAGAAAACAGAGAAATTCAGGATTACAAGGGGGTTTCTAGTCCCTTTTGGTGCCGTGGAAAAGATTTTGACGAACGTCATTGGAACGGCATCATTCGTCAAATGTTGGTGCTCGGATTGATTCGGAAAGAAATTGAGACTTATGGAGTTTTGAAGATCACAGATCGCGGGATGAAATTCTTGACAGATCCGTCACCCGTGATGGTTGCTCAAGAACGCGATTATTCCGATGTAGACGCCATTGACTCCATGAGTCAGACGCGTTCGAGTCAAGGGGGCGCGATGGACGAAAAGCTCAGAGATATGCTCAAGTCCTTGCGAAAAGAAGTAGCAGATGAGGAGACACTTCCGCCTTACGTCATTTTCCAGGATGTTAGCCTTGATGAAATGGCCATTCATTACCCCTTGACGGAAGATGAATTGCTGCGAATCTCAGGTGTTGGATCAGGCAAGGCTCGGAAATACGGAAAGCCGTTCTTGAGTCTAATTGGGGAATACGTGAGAGAAGAGGGCATCGAGCGTGCAGAAGATTTATTGGTGCGAACGACAAACAATAAGTCTTCGTCCAAGGTGCACATCATTCAGCGCATCGATCGTCAAATCGAACTTCCAGACATTGCCAGGGACTTGAATATCAGTGCCGATGAAGTGATGAAGGAAATTGAGAACATTGTTTCTGCGGGGACGAAAGTTAATTTGGACTACATCATCGATAGAACACTGGATGAGGAAAGTTTGGAAGAACTGTTCGACTTCTTAAAGGAGTCAGAAGACGCAAGCGTTACGGCATTGATTGAAGAGTGGAGCGACGTCTACAGTGAGGAAGAACTCAAGCTCGCGCGCATCAAGTTTTTAAGCGAATACGCCAATTGATTTGCTGCTTTAGTGATTTGGCCAAACCTGAATTTTTCGTTCTGAGGCCTCTTTCAATTGTATTGGACTAGCCTTTCAATTCCAACCACGATTTCCATCCGAGTCTGATAGCGGCATACAGCATGCAGACCGCGAAAATCGCGCGCACAACCGCTGGATTCAGTTTGAGCGACCACTTGCTACCGAGCCATGCACCGAGGATGAACGTAACGGCAATGGCAGCGGCAAATTGCAGATTTACCGCGCCTGCTTTGTAATAGCTTACGACGGCAAGGATTCCAATGGGTGGAATCATCATGGCTAAGCTGGTTCCTTGTGCCATGTGTTGAGACATGCCAAGTCCAAAAACAAGGGCGGGCACAATGATCATTCCTCCACCGATGCCTACAAAACCACTCGCGATTCCCGCGAAAAGGCCGATGGCCATCAAGATGAGCAGTGTATTGATATCCATGAGTTAGAAGTCGAGTTGAAGAGATAGATTGAAGATGCGATCTTGCCAACGCCCATCATCTACGCCCCAGCACCAGTCGGCCCGAACCCAATAACCAAGCAGTTTGGATCGAAGTCCAAATCCTGTTCCCCAGATGATGGGCTCTCGGTTGTTGTCGACCTTGACTGTGATCGGATTTTGGACGACCACCACTTGGTTAAACGAATTGGCTTCGTCGTAGGGGTGGCTTCCGTTCCAAGCGGAGCCGACGTCTGCAAATCCTACGCATTGCAGGTCTCGAAAGAATTCGGACTCAATGAAACGTTTGCTTAAAGAACTCCAAACAGGTAGCCTGATCTCAGTATTGAAAAGGGCCATATTTGATCCATTGCGGGCGTTATTTTTGAATCCTCGTATTGGTGTGATTCTGGTTTGATACGCATAAGCGATATTCGGATCGATTGGAGTATTTGAATTGCCAGCGAGCGAAATGGCATTGTCTACGCCGCCAATCATGGTGAGCAACCTTTGCTGGCCGATTGACCAATTGGCGGCACTCCGGAAGGCAAATGTGATGTTTCGCCAGAGTGGTTTGTACCATCGAAAATCCCATCCCAAGGTTCCAAACGTTGACTCGGTATTTTCTGGATTCACGAGGTATTCTCCCCAAATGCGATAGCGTAGCCCTTCCCGAATGTTCATCATTCGCTTGCGAGTATTGTCAAACACATAAGCCAGTTGTACTCCTGTTTGGTGCGTAAATGTTGTCGGTAAACCTAGGTTGTATGCATCCGTTGATAAGGGCGTATTGCGATCCATTCGAACCATTGCTTGCAATCGAATACTGCGCACTTCGTCGAGTGGATAGCTCAATTGATGCCGAAGCAAGTGAATGTGCGTATTTACCGGTGATTGACTGGTATTGATGTTCTGGGTGACTCCTTGCCGCTCGATTATCCAGGTGCGGTCCAATCGTTTGCTTAAGTCGGCGTAAGACAGCATATAACGGCTGTTGCTCAGAGACCCGGACAGCCGAAAGCCAACGGTAAAGCGTCGGTCTTCGAATAAGTCGCTCATGGAGATTCTTGAGAGTCCACCTAAGCCAGGCTGCACGGCGATGTTCCCTGAATACGATTGATAAAAGTTGGTGCCGAATGAGTTGTCCAGCTGACCAATGACCGATTGAATGGCATAGTTGCGTCGGTAATTGATAGGCTTCGGCAAAGTGTAAGGATTCCAGGCAGTTTGAAGCTCGGCGTCCTGCCCGGCCTTCTTCTGCTCATCTGTAAATTCATCCGATCGAACTCCTTCTTTTCCTGTTGTCGCGTCTTGGTCAGTCCAAGCGCCAAATTGGTAGTTTCGAATGTCAGCTTCTCCCTGTTTTGGCTTCCATCCCCAATCCAATTCCAAAGCATCATCTATTTCACTGGGATTCGTTGGCGATATCAAACTTTCCCATTGACTTTGGTCTTCTGCAACCTCATGCCAAAAGAGGTGGCCGCTAATCTGATGTTGGAAGCCGAAGACCCCACGTTTTTCGATGAACTGATAGGAATGAACAGGCGCTGAAAGAGATTGAGCTAAGCGTTTCTCGGTGAACCAGCGATAATGTATGGTTGTGTCAATGAACGCAATGGCGCTGTCTCTCCAGGAGACCCAGCGTTCTTGTTTTCCATCGGGCTGCTCCGCTAAATAAGTCAACTGTTCTTTTCCATGCAATTGCGGCGATCTTTCATCAGCCAATGGAGTCTGAACCCATGCCTCAAGTTGTGGTGTTTTGTTTTGCCAATTCAACCGAAACAAATCATGTTGTTTGGCCAATGGCTCGCCCAAAACAAATTCAACTTCTAGGTCGGCAGTTGGTCGATTTGATGCGAACCAGATGTGTTTTCCATCGGCTGAATAAACGGGATCCATATCATTGTATGGATCATTCCAAAGGGCCATTTGGTTGTTTCCAAGTACTTGATACAGATACAAATCTGATTGTCCATTTCTGAGACCACTCCAAATCATTGTATTTCCGTCTGGAGCATAAGACATGCTCAGAATTTTGTCGATTTGGAAAATCTCCTTAGTGCTGGATTCCAAGGTTTCGATGTTGACGGTGACCAGTTTATTTTGATCTCCATCTTCAATGGTGTAGGTCAAAAGTTGGCCATTTGGATGCCAGGCAAATGCAGGTGACCAATGACTCTGTATGCGATCAATCTTGTGACCGTGTTTGCCCAATCGGATAGCTTTCGCACCGTTCAGATCTCCGAGCCAGACCTTGATTTGTCCGCGTTCCTCTGTGGCCCATGCAAACCGATTGCCATCGGGGTGAAACCAAACAGATTTCACAGTTGCATCGCTGTTGATGCGAATCGGAAGAGCCCCGGGGTTTTTGCTCGCCTGTCTGCGTTCTCGACGACTGCTCAAACTCGGAAAGGGGATTTCTGAGCCATTCCATTCCAGATGATAGCGATTGGCTTCTTCGAGCACAGTGGCCAAGTCCATTCCGGTGGCGTATTGAAATCCTTTTTCTACACTTCGGGATACGCGGGTCATGTATAGCGTGTTTGACACAACCATAGGGCCAAAGATGTCTGCAATGTATTTCCAGACTGCGTGTCCAATCCAGCCTGCTTCATCGGGTTCTGCCTGATGCGCAAGAGTGATGGTTCTGTTGCGTGCAGCATCCCCAATGTGTAAAGCGACCTCTGCATTCCATGGCTGAGCAACGTATGATGCGAGCCCTTCGGAAAACCACATTGGAAAAGTGTTGGATGTCGAGTTGCGCAAGGCCTCTTGCCAGTTGCCACCGAACATGATTTGGTTGAAGAGCAACTGGGCGAGTCCTGACTTAACCTGAATTTCAACATCAGTCCATGTTTGCTGCCCAAATGCGAAAAGCTTACTGCCAACGAGCATAGCAGTTCCCCCAATGTTGTTTTCTTCATCGGAGGCCACACCGATATTCGATTGTCGGAATTCAGAGTGTTTATTGAAGACCAACAGCTGAACGCCACCGTCAATGCGACGATCGAATGTCTTTTCGACCTCTTCCATCCATTGCGGAAGTGCTTCTGTGACCCGTGATGCGAGTTCTTTTCCACCCTGATAATAATAGACTTCCGCTCTTGGTGATGGGTAGTATTGCCAAGTAAACGTGCGGTACTGCACTCTGTTTTTCCCGAATGTCACATTGGAACCATCATAAAACTGCGTCTGTCCCGATGGGAGGAACAGCACGAGCATAAATCCAAGGATTGTAAATCGTATGAAATAGCTTTGCAAAGGCATACATTTCGAAGTTACAGCCAGATGACAACACTTCACGCATTTACATTTAACGCATTCGGCGAACAAACCTACTTGATTGATCACGGAGATGGCGCTGCCACTGTGATTGACCCGGGGATGTCCACGAAATTGGAGCAAGAAGAATTTGCAAAGTTTTGCGAGGAGCGAGGATTGGAGCCAGTGCAATGCCTGTTAACGCATGCGCATTTAGATCACATCATGGGAGCGGCTTGGGTTTTTGCTCGTTGGGGCCTCAAACCTCGGCTGCATCCGTTGGATACTGCCACGTACGAGCAAGCGCCACGTGCAGCGGCTCTTTATGGTGTGCCCATGGAAGATCCGCCTGCGTTGGGTTCTTCTCTTGCAGCAGGTGAACGAATCCGATGTGGATCTTCAGAATTGGAAGTACGATTTGCACCGGGCCATGCGCCGGGGCATGTTGTTTTTGTAGAGCATCAGCGGGGCTGGATCATTGGTGGAGACGTTTTGTTTGAGCGAAGTGTGGGTCGGACCGATTTGCCCGGTTGCAACCCGGAGGATTTGGTGAACAGCATCGTCGATGCATTGTTTTCGTTGCCCGATGATTTCGAAGTTTGGCCGGGCCATGGAAGTGTCACAACAATTGGAATCGAAAAAAAGGAGAATCCTTTTGTGAATGCGGCTGGTACCGGAATGATGCAGCGCGAAAAGTCCTAAGCATGGTCCGCTAATCTTCTGCGGGGGGATTCACCGAAAGGTTGCGGATTTCGGCTTCCCAGTCAAAGTTTACCAAATCCCATGAGAAGGTTGTCCCTTTTCCAGGCGTTGAAGAAACAGCAACGCTTTGACCGTGAGATTCGATGATGTGCTTGACAATTGACAACCCCAAACCAGAACCACCAGCGTGCCGTGAACGACTTTTGTCCACACGGTAGAAGCGTTCGAAAATGCGTGTAAGATCCTCGGTCTCGATACCAACGCCATCGTCTTGGACAGAGATTTTCACCGTTTTCCCGTTGTTCTCTAGTTTTAAGGTTGAATTTCCACCATCACGACCATAATGGATTGAATTTGCGACCAAGTTGGTCAGGACTTGCTGCATGTGGTGGGGACTGCATAGAACATTGATAGCCTGTTTTGAATTCACAGGAAGTTCCATCGTCAGGGTGATGTTTTTTTTCATAGCGGCAGGCTCAGCGTTTTCTAATGCCCGGCTCATTTCTTCGATGATGTTGCATGGTGTGAGTGAAACTTTAACGCTGTCTGATTCCAATTTTGTAATTGTATCGAGGTCTTCAATCAATTCCGCCATTCGAACTACATTCTTGTTGGCTTTGGTTAAAAAATTGCGAACCAACTTCTCGTCTTTCAAATCATGTTCTGACAGTGTCATTAACCATCCTTGAATATTGAACAATGGTGTTTTCAGTTCATGGGCCAGATTCCCGATGAATTCCTTTCGAAAGGAATCTTTTTTCCGCAACGACTTGATGTCATCGACTTGCGCATTGGTCCACTCGATAATGTCTTCTAGGCTCTCTCGATCATTGATATTGGATTTTTGTTCTTCCCCAGAGGAAAGCGCCTCTTTGAGCAATTTAACACGCCTTTCCATGAAGATTTTGACCGACCACTCGATGATTAGGAAAGAGACGGTTTCCATGATGAGGCCAGCGAGCAGCGCGAGCGCCCAGAGGTGCAAAGCGTCGAGCATTTTTAGCAAAATGAGCGTGGCAATGCCACTTAGCACCGATAGAATCGGAGATGTTTTGAGGGCGATTTCTCGAGGAGTGCTTCTTTTGCTCACATGTCAAATTTATAACCCACTCCTTTAATCGTGATGAAGTGGTTTTGACCGAGCTTGAGTCTCAATTTGCGGATGTGAACGTCAATTGTTCGATCACCTACAATGACCTCGTGTCCCCAGACCTTGGTGAGAATGTGATCGCGCGTGAAAACTTTTCCCGGTGACGAGCAAAGTAAAAAGAGCAGTTCAAATTCTTTCTTTGGCAGAGATATTTCTTTCCCATTCTGAATGACCAGATAGCGTTCGCGATCGATCGTGAAGGGGTCCAATGCAAGGATGTTTTCTGATTTGGCTGACGGAAGTCGACGCATCAAAGCTTCTATCCGCTTGATCAATACACGAGGTGCAACGGGCTTTGTGATGTAATCGTCTGCCCCTGAGTCAAAACCGACCATCTGGCTGTAATCTTCACCCCGAGCAGATAGAAAGGCAATCAGACAATCCTTGGTCCGTGGGTTGTCGCGGAGTTGTTTGCAGGCCTCGATGCCATCCATTTCGGGCATCATGACATCCAGCAATATGAGTTCGGGTAATATCTTAATCGCTTTTTCAATGCCGCGGATGCCATTTTCCGCGGTCTCTACCTTGAACCCAGCTTGATGCAAGTTGAAGCCGATCAACTCCCTGATGTCTGCATCATCGTCGACGACTAATATGGTTTTTGCCATGATAGGTAATTGGTTCAAATATCGCTAAATGCTTTTTAAGTCATGTGAAGAGATTGTAAACTCTATTGCTGATTTGATGTCAATCTTTCACACGGCTGAAGCGCAGTGATTTGAGCATCCAACGGGGAAGAGGTTCATCTTGCCCTCGCTTTTGGACATTCAAATAAAGCCCCCATTTCTCGATGATGGGCACTTTGTGCACTTCAATCATTTCAAGCCAGCATTCATCGGGATCGTCGATGTAAGTGCAATGCACTTTTGTTTCACCCATGCCGATGGCGTCGGTTGTATCGCACCGAAAGGGGAAGCCTCGCTGGGCCAAGTCTGTTTCCAATGCTTCCATACCGCGGACATCAAATCCGAGGTGGGCAAATCCGAGGTCACACCAAATGCGATCTTCAAAAATGAATTTGGGAGGACGATCTTGGGCTTGAATGAGTTCGATGTAGGTTTTGCCGGTCAATTGACCAAAACCTCCCGCTCCAGAGGAGGATTGAGTGATCCGAACGCGTCGATAAAACTGCTCTCCGTTTTGTAGGTTTTGCCAATCGTTAAAAGAGTTTGTTTCATCAAAAAGGACTTCATCAAACCCAAGTCCAACGGCATAAAGTGCCAAAGACTTTTCCATATCGGATACGCCAATGCTGCACCCGAGGACTCCGCCCGACGGATGTCCATAGTCGTCGAACCAATCTTGGGCTTCAATAATTTGAAAAAGATTGCCTTCGAAATCCTTCAGATAAAAAGTGTCTTGACCCCACGGCGTTGAAGTGATGTGTGCGTCACAATTATCGGCTACGAGGGAGCGTGCATGTGCATGCATGCGCTCAATGTTGCGCGTTTTCATCTGCACAGTGGTGATTCCGAGATCACCGATCCCCACTTTCCATCCTGCACCTTTCGGCTCGAAGGATTTGGCACCCAATACTTCAAAAGCACATCCACCTTGCAGATTGAGAACCATGCTCGCGCGTTTGGAGATGGTTTTACCGCGTGTGTGGCTATCCATCAGCGGCGCATCTTGAACCGAATCAAAAAATGGAATATCCATGCCAAATAGCTGCCGATACAGTTTCAAGGACTTGTCCATATCCTTTGTGGCGACCCCAACGTGCTGCATTCCCTGAATGCGGAATGCCTCTGCCTCCTGTGATTTCATTTTTCGGCGAGTTTACTGACTACCTCGTGGTTTTAATGGCGTCGTCCACAGCTGTGAGGTAGGACATCCAGGCGCTGCTCATGCCGTCATCGGCCCACGCTTTTTGTGCTCTCTTGCGCCCAATGTCATCTAGGTAGAGTCCGTACCACCAACCTGCAAAACGGCTTCCTAAAAGATGAAACAGATAACTTGTCATGACCGCAGTAAACGTCACCGCTCCAGTCGCGAGATAGGCAATCGGCAGTGAGATGAGCAGCCAGTATATTGGAAAGGTGACCATGCCTGCTACAGCTTTCGAGGTGCTAATAAAGCAAGGGTCTTTGACGCGTTTTTGAACTTGTGACTCAATCCATTTGGAAACAGGGAAAGACCAAATCCCAGTTGCCAAAGCAAGAGGTGCGAGCAGCCAGAGCCAATAGCGTTTCTTGCGAAGGTTATTGGGATTCATCCCGAGATCTTCGATTCGTGCCTGATCGAAAATCCCGGAGGATTTGGCCGTCTCGAATGCTTCTTGGATTCCCTCCATGGTGCCATCGTCCAAATCTTGGAAGCGGTCGATCTTGCTCTTTGTTGTGTTCCAATTTTCACATTCAGTGGTCCGCATGGCCTGAACGTACGGCAATAATGTTTCGTACGCTTTTTCGGGTTGGATGTTTACTAAGACAGCATCCATTGCCGTTTTGAGAGGCTCGAGCAGATCCCGAGGGGACACTTCATTTGTTTCCGTATCGATGAGCCCATCAATTTTAATGGGCGCTCCGATTCGGTACCTCAGTCTTCTGCGGAATCCGGGCATTTCCTCGTAATCAATTCCCACCGGCAGAATTTGCATTTGGCGCATGCTTGGATCGAGGTTGAGCGCAGCATTGACCATATCTGTAACACCTCTGCGAAGTGGACGAAGGGACTTCATTGCCCGATGATTTCCTTCAGGGAAAAGCCCCATACGTGCGCCAATTCGAAGCCGCTCAGCACAGATTTCAAAGATCTTGACGTTCCGTTCTCTGGCATCGCTTAAACGATCTCGTTGACGATAGATGGGCATTTGATTGAACGAGAAAAGCGCGACCCGGGCAATTTTTGCATAGAAAATATCAGCTCTAGTGAGCCAATGAACTTGGCTGTTGTTAACCAAGGAAACCAAAACCAGAGGATCCATCAATCCATTTTGATGATTCGCCACGACAATGGTTGGAGTTTTTGCATCAGTGATGTTCTCCAAGCCATCGACTCCTTGAATTCTATGGAAACGTGTTACCGCGGCACGAACCAATTGAACAGCTAAACCGTAGCCCCAATGTCCTTTTTGGATTGGGGGTTCGTGAAAGGGTTTCTTTTTTGCTGAGTCTGACAAGGTGCTGTCTATTTAGCCGTTAGTCCCGGAGGCGAGCTCCGGTTTCTTCTGTGATTTTATTCAAGATGCGCTGGACGCTTTGCTCAATCTGCTTTTCATTCAAGGTTTGATTGGGATCTTGAAGGGTTAAGCTGATGGCGTATGAGACCTCTCCATCTGCTAACTTGTCTCCTTCATATACATCAAATAGGCCCACTCGCTTGAGCAGTTTTTTCTCTGCTTTTGCCGCACAATCGCGCAATTGTCCGAAGGTGGTGCCCTTTTTGAGAATCAATGAAAGATCTCGCCTTACAGCTGGAAATTTCGCAATTTCCTGAGCTTTTACCCGCCTGCGACGGCTGATTTTTGTCAATGTGGCGACAGAAAAGTCTGCCCAGAAAACGGACTGACTCACACCACATTTTTTAGCAACACCCTTACGTATGAGTCCAAGCCTGCCCAGCAATTGGTTCTGGTAGGTGAGTTCAATGCCTTCTGCAAAGAGTGGAGATTGAAAAGCTGATTCTTTGACAGCATTCGAGGCAATACCGAGGCCATCCAAAAGGGCATATGCCTCTGCTTTCAGCGAATAGGGTGTCGATGCTTCACCAGCATTGGTCCAATTTTTCGGATTGGCTTTGCCGGTCATCCAGACTCCTATGCGCTCGTCCTCTGCGTATCGGTCGGATGCATTGGTCGCTCCAGAATCAGCTGTTTCACGGTGCTGATAAATGCGTCCGATTTCGAAAAACCGCAAGTCGGGTCGCTGGTTATTCCGGTTGTGTGCAATGGCTTCGAGGCCTTGAAACAAGAGCGATTGGCGCATGACACCTAAATCTGAACTTAACGGATTCAACAGAGCAATTTGCCGGTTTTGGTCCCAGCCATCTGAATTTTCAGCAAAATCTTTGATGAGCGAGGCACGTGTCATGGAATTGCTCATGATTTCTTGAAATCCCCTGCTGACGAGGACGTTGGCCATTTGCAAACGAATGGCTTCCTCTGCCACACCAGCTTGATGTTGCGCTGTTGAGGTCATCCGCGAGGGGAGTGGGATTTTGTCAAATCCGTAGATCCGCAACACTTCTTCAATGATATCCGCAGGTCTCGTGACGTCTCGACGATACGCAGGCACTTGCAAGGTCATGGAAGACGCATTTTCTTCAATGATCGTGATGTCGAGATTGCCGCATATTTCGCGCACTGTTGGTCGATCCAGAAAAACGCCGATTAGCCGGTCCAAGTCTTCCCATTCGAGTTTGATGGTTGCACCTTGGGGGAGTTTTGCAGCATTGATTTGCTTCACCCCCACAACAGAACCACCTGCCCATTCTTGAAGCAAGTGCGCAGCTCGTTGCAGGGCAGTTTGAATCAAGTTGGGGTCGACACCGCGTTCGAATCGGAAGGAAGCATCTGTAGAAAGCCCATGGCGCTTGGCCATTTTTCTTGTCACGACGGGGTCGAAATAAGCTGATTCGAGCACGACGCGTTTGGTATTCTCATTCACCCCGCTTTGGTCGCCACCATAAACCCCCGCGAGGCACATGGGGCCGTTTTTGTCTGCGATGATTTGATCTTCACTGTGCAATTCGCGTTCAACACCGTCGAGAGTGGTGAGCTTCTCTCCTTCGTGTGCCCTCCTGACCGTGATGTGATTATCTTCAATAGCGTCTGAATCAAAAGCGTGCAGTGGTTGGCCAAGTTCATGCAAGACAAAGTTGGTGGCATCGATCACGTTATTTTGGGGCTGAACCCCAATCGCACGTAAGCGACGTTGAGCCCATTCGGGGGAAGGGCCAATCGCAATGTTTTCAAGCACCATTCCGCAGTAAACGGGACAGGCAGTCGCATCTTGGACATCTATGAGGAGTTCCTTTTCAAGGGCTATAGGCCATGGAGCGGTGACGGGAATCTGCAAAGCGCCGACTTGTTCCGACTTTCCTTCCACGGTTTCATGCAGAAAGCCTGCACGCAAATCACGAGCGACTCCCCAATGACTCATGCCATCTGTGCGGTTTGGAGTGAGCCCGATTTCCAAAACCCAATCGGATTGAAGGTCGAATACCTTTGAAGCGGCCGTTCCAGGCTCCCACTTCTCCTCGAGTTCTATAATGCCCGAGTGTGACCTGCCAATTCCGATTTCGTCTTCTGCGCAAATCATCCCCATAGATACTTCCCCACGAATTTTCCCTTTTTTAATTTTGAAAGGCTCGCCGTCGATGGGATATAAAGTGGTTCCAACCGTAGCCACAATTACAGACAAGCCTTTGCGCGCATTGCTCGCTCCACAAACGATTTGGAGCGGTTCTGCCTGCCCGACATGGACTTGACAGATTTGCAGGCGATCGGCGTTGGAGTGTTGTTCCGCGCTGAGGATCTTCCCAGCGATGAGTCCGGCCAATCCGCCAGGTACCGATTCTACCGACTCGACGCCTTCAACTTCAAGTCCAGTCGCTGTGAGCACTGCTGAGACATCCTCAATCGAGGATTGAACGGGCAGCATTTGATTCAGCCAATCAAAGGAGATTTTCATGCGTCGCTTATTGGTGTTGCAAAGTTAGCAGGACTCTTCGGCTGGCCATCATCAATGGCTCCCTTTTTGGCAATCTGCTTCACGCTTTTGAGCGATTCAAAAAAAAAGTTGAGTAACTTCGGCCTCCCTAAATCAGTTCGGTGGTGGGAAAAGCATCGGGATGTAGCTCAGTTGGTAGAGTACGCGTCTGGGGGACGTGTGGTCGCTGGTTCAAGTCCAGTCATCCC
>MDTC01213598.1_pt1 | contig 90778 bp, 74 predicted proteins | sample 811181 | NCBI WGS metagenome assembly MDTC01 (sample SAMN05326644, study PRJNA326480) | marine metagenome | isolation source: seawater | place: Pacific Ocean: North | collected 2011
ATTATATTGGGCTGACCACCACCAAGCACACCTGTCAGATCGGCAAGCGTGTAATACGCGCCTTGGCTCAACTGCGGATCATCCGAATAATCCGCGAGCTTAACAAAAATCGAACCCAGCTCATTCGGAAAAGAATAATAAAGCGCAGAAAAGGCCGCATTATTATTTGCCTCTGTGATAATCAAAGATGCCAGGTCAAGCCCACGCTGATCACCCCGTTCGAGAGCTGCATTAATACCCAGAATATAACCCTCGATAGTAGCGCTTTGATTGCTCTGAGCCTTAAGCCTGCCAATATACGTATTGACGCGGCTAGTACTACCCTCAGCAGCAGCAGCTACTAAGTGACGCTCATTACCATTCATAGCGTAATCAATATTAGGCTGCGTTACTTCCGCAACCGCCCAAGACGAACAAAGCAGTAATAATACCGCCATACTCTTTCTATACATAAATCACCCATTTGATTAGTTAATAAAAACGGGAAAGAATTTCCCCGCATTTCTAAGTTTAACATCTCAAAAAATTTATGCTTTAAATTAGCAAGAACAAGTTTCCATATAACAAAAACTCTTAATGACTAAAAAATCTAAAAAAATTCGTTGAATTGGCACGCTCTTTGCTGAAATAGCGGTTGGCTAATTTCTTGATTGTCCGGAAAGAAGAGCACATTGCCTAAGCAATGTATCTAAGCGATGAATGGAGGACGATCGAGAAATTAGCCAACCGCTATTTCTTACGATAAACCTTCTTTAGTTTTTTAATTTTTAAATTTTTATTTCAATTTTTAGAATTATGATCACTAACGTGATCAAGAATTAAAATGTAAAAACATCATTCGCATATTTACTCAAAGATTTCAGACCATCATTACGTACTTCTTCACTCAACAAAAGAGCCAACAAGCGAGCACCACTGACAATTTCCATCTTCTTATCTTTGGCCAAAGTCTTAGCTTTATCACCAGTCTTGCCAGTATGCACAAATAGCCCCCTACCTTTACGGCGTTCACAAATTTTGGAAAATTCTTCTATGTCATTAGCCTTTATATGCCCTTTATAACGTTTAGCTTGGATCAAAAAATGTTGATCATTGAAATATGCTCTGCCGTCAACACCTCCATCACCCGTATAGCCATCATTACGCACAATAATAAAACCTTTACGCTTTAACGATGTTAATATCATTTCCTCAAAGACGAATGCATCTAAACCTCTCAGATAGTAAAATTGCTCCTGAGGTGTATCCAAATCTTTTAACTTCTTTAAAAACCGATGCGCATTAATCCGGTTATAGACATGTTGCTCTTTAGGGGCTTTTTTAGGTTTCTTAGTTTCGCTCATAACTACGAATTAGCAGATATTTTAAAATAAGGGGAGAAATTTATAATTTTAGTGAATATAAAGTGTCGCCATTAACAACATCAAATAAAGAATGGCAGGGGCACCAGGACTCGAACCCGGGACCTACGGATTTGGAATCCGTTGCTCTACCAACTGAGCTATACCCCTATAACGTCACATCTTTTACACCAACTTCATATCAAATGTAAACTACAGAACGATTTCATTTGATATATAATCTCTTTAAATAAGAAACATACCCCATATAATCACCGTAGTAATCGGCAAGAATAAAATAATCATGCCTATTGCAGGCCATCCATAACACGAATTTTTAGCAATAAGATCTTCATTACCTTCATTCATTTTATTGACTTGCATGGCCGCTATTGTAACGGCAATCCAGCTAACGATATATAAAGCCATATCAAACCAAATTGGAATATCCTCATTCTCCTCTGATATATCACCCAAAAATGTTCCAAGTAGAACCAAAAGCGCCAATGGGAATGCCGCATATCTAAACCATGAATATCCTGACACCTCCATTTTAGCAAATCTAGAGAATAAAAAGAAACTGGTAAAAACATAAAAAAATGACCTTAATCCTGGCGATATTTTCTCGTTCCGTACATTTTTCAGCCAGCTCCAGTTCTTAAAAAACCAGTGAAGTTGATATACCCCTAACGTAAGAAATAACATTGGAATAAATTTTTTCATAGCCACAGGATAAAATATCAACTGATCCCGATATTCAGCATCATTACTTGGAAGGAACATCCAAATAACGGCCGTTAAGAAAAATGCTCCAACGCCCCATATACCAACAATGATTTCTGCATTATTAGCAATATATTCGAATATTGAGCTAATATCATCCTCATCCTCATCCTCAACACTATCCTCCCCAGCACTCACTTTTGCCCCATAATGCGTATCATCATATAAAGATATCCCAATCACATCTTCTCTCATCTTCTTGATGCCTGACATAGTAGTAGAAAAATCTTCAGATTTTATATGATCCTCTTTGGTGATGAAAGTATAAGTTTCTGTGTAGATAGAATCATCATAGGTGGCAATTTTCTTAAAATCAAAAGAAGGGAAAGAGAAATCGTACTCCTCTTCATCCAGATTCCAACTATCATCCAAAAGGAATTTCAAAGTATGACGCGTTCTGACCGGATAGCTTAACGAGAATGGTTCATTTCTTTTTGCACCGCTAAAAATAGGCACATCACTGCGCAAGTTTTGCGGCGTCGCATAAAAAATCATACGCTTCTTTTCATCATCCCGCTCCCACGCATTAGGAATTTTGTATTTAGTGGTAAATTTAATCTTTGCCTCGTCTGGAAACTCCTCCAGTGACAAAACGCCATGTTCTATTGTCGGGAAATAATCCTGATAATATTCCCGAAAAGATTTCTCGATCTCCTCATGGCTTTTGCTTTTATACCAATCCAGCATATTATCCGCCTCACCCTTATAATAGGTAAAGCTCCCCTCCAGCATAACATGTGCATTTTCTTTCGCCTGCCCAACAGTAAAAACATCAATAACATCAGTATAGAATTCTGGCCGTGGAGGATTAACAGAAATCAATCCCTCACTATCACTTGAAATAACAAGGCCTTTCTCATAGTCACCTTGCTGAATCACATCAAGCGTCTTGCCTATTTGCTCCCCCATTGTTGGATCAAGGAAATAATCAGCTCCATCAACTTTTGCAAACACTATTACATGGTCAAACGCCACATAACTTGGAACATATTGCTCCACCATACCAAGGTCGCGTGTATCAACCAGCAAAGGATAAGCCTCGACACCCAGTTCCTTCAAAAGCGCAATCAATAGCACAGTCATATCCTTGCAATCACCAAATCTTTGGGCCAATGTTTTTGAAGCCGGCCTTGGTATATACCCGCCACTGCCAATCTCTATTCCCAGATACCGGATTTCGCGCTGAATATAAGCCAAAGCCTGCCTGACTTGGTCTTTTTTATTGTCATTTTCAGCAGCAATTTTAGCGGCTATCTCTTTGACTCGATCGCTTTCTTCGTCAAAGGCATAGAATGGTGCAAAATGCTGTCCCACCTCAGACCAGTCCTTAAAGCTGCTAAAATGTGTCTGAGGCAACACCCGATACCAAGATGGATGATCACCATCCAGTATCAATGTATCCAAATCTTCCAAAAGCCAGCTATAAACTTTGTAATCATCTGAATAGTTCTCATCTGCTGCGCGCACATCATGGAATGTCTTCTGTAAAACATCTCTATCTTTTGGAATGGATAGACGCTGGTGGATTTTATTCACCGGAACAGCATATTGATGCCTGTACGCCGCAAATATATGCTCCCCAAAAGCTGGATTTTTACCTGAAATCGTATACGCATAATCCAGTATATCACCGACACGCACATCCGGTATTACATAGGAAAGCTCAAGCTCTCCATTATACATCAATCTATATCTATCAGTTTCATAGCGATAAATTTGGAAACCGGACAAATCAAGCCGATCAAGAACCTCCCCATTTCTAATGATATTTAAATGATGGAGTTTGACTGTTTGAAATTCGGGATCAAAATTGAGCGTCAAAGTTGCATTATCCTCTACCCCCTGAGAGGTTTTTAACAACTCGACAAAGCGACTATATTTTTCACGGTCCTTATCCGTAACCCTAAATTGCTCATCGACTAAAATATAGGAAATTTCTTGCCCCTGATCATATTCCATATCTTCAGGCGCAAGTTCGTATTGCTCAACCCAATGGGTATCTGGCTGCCCTACAGAAACATAATCTTCTATGTTCTGCGCAAAAGCACTATTTGCAAATAAGAGACATGTAACAAGGAAGAAAACAAAGACAGTCTTTAAAGTCATAATCCGATTTCTAATATTTTTAATACCCTAACCAAGTGGCATAGTAATATCATTCAACCGAAAAAGAAAAGTTTTTAATATATCAGACGATACAATGAAAAAGGCTGCCTGATAACAAAGATCGGGCAGCCTTTTAAAGAAATAATTGCTTACAAATCAAAACGATCAAGTGTCATCACTTTGGTCCATGCCTTGATAAAGTCTTTAACGAATTGTTCTTTCGAGTCATCAGAAGCATAAACTTCAGCAACAGCTCTCAATTCAGAATTCGATCCAAAGATCAGATCAACCGGAGTAGCCGTATATTTAACCGCGCCACTTTTGCGATCAACACCTTCATATAGACCTTCTGCCTCGGCTTTTTTCCACTGTGTCGACATATCCAGCAAATTAACAAAATAATCATTTGTCAAAACGCCCGGCTTATCGGTAAAGACACCATGCTTTGATCCATCGGCATTCGCCCCCAAAGCACGCATACCGCCCAACAAAACAACCATTTCAGGCACTGTTAAGTTAAGTTGATCTGCTTTATCAACCATCATTTCTGTTGGCGATTTATAGCTTCCCTGCGCATCAAAATAATTACGGAAAGCATCAGCCTTTGGCTCCAACAAAGCAAAGGATTGAACATCTGTCATCTCTTGCGTTGCATCACCGCGCCCCGCCGTGAATGGCACATCAACATCAAAGCCTGCATCTTTGGCTGCTTTTTCAAGACCAGCAGCTCCAGCAAGGACAATCATATCAGCCAGTGATACTTTCTTGCCGAAATCAGCCTGAACTTTCTTAAGAGTGGCAATAACCTTATCCACTTCCGCAGGATTATTCACAGCCCAGCTCTTTTCCGGCTCAAGCGCTATGCGCGCACCATTTGCACCGCCACGCATATCGGATGCACGGAATGTCGAAGCCGACGCCCATGCAGTACGCACCAGCTCAGGAATGCTAAGGCCACTGGCTATAATTTTTTGCTTCAGCGTTTCAACATCTGCCGCGCCAATTAGGTCATAATCCGGTTTTGGCACAGGGTCTTGCCAAATAAGGTCTCCTTTTGGCACTTCCGCGCCAAGATATCTAGTGCTTGGCCCCATATCACGATGAGTCAACTTGAACCATGCCTTAGCAAAAGCCTTTTGATATTCATCTGGATTTTTAAGAAAACGCTCCGCGATTTTCTTATACTCAGGATCAAACTTCAAAGCGAGGTCAGCCGTCGTCATAACAGGCGGATTAAACTTACCCTCGACGTGAGCATCGGGCACAGTTTGATGCATAAGCTCATCCGCAGGTATCCACTGAATTGCTCCTGCAGGACTGCGTGCTTGCTTCCATTCTAGGTTCAAAAGATTTTCAAGGTATAAAGTCGACCATTGAGTTGGCGATTGCGTCCATGCTCCTTCTAGGCCGCTTGTAATCGTATCTTCTGAATGCCCTTTGCCACATTTACTTTTCCAGCCAAAACCTTGCTCTTCTATAGGGGCAGCACCCGGCTCTGGCCCCAAACAATCAGTAGGCTTATGCGCACCATGCATTTTCCCAAATGTATGACCACCAGCCACCAAGGCAACAACTTCCTCATCATTCATAGCCATACGGGCGAATGCTTCACGAATATTTTTTGCAGACCCCACAGGATCAGGCTTACCCATCGGACCCTCGGGGTTCACATAGATCAACCCCATATGTGTTGCACCTAAGGGACGTTGCAGCTTGCCATCCTTTTCAAGGCGATCACTTGCAAGCATTTCAACCTCTGGCCCCCAATATACAATGTCCGGCTCCCAGTCATCGGCACGACCACCGGCAAAGCCATATGTCTCAAAGCCCATATTTTCAAGAGCCACATTACCTGCCAAAACCATCAAATCAGCCCAAGAAAGAGATTTGCCGTATTTTTGCTTAACTGGCCAAAGTAAACGGCGGGCTTTATCAAGACTGGCATTATCCGGCCAGCTATTCAGAGGGTCAAATCGCTGCTGACCACCACCTGCACCGCCACGACCATCTAATGTTCTATATGTACCTGCACTGTGCCACGCCATGCGGATAAAGAATGGACCATAATTACCAAAATCTGCAGGCCACCAATCTTGTGATGTGGTTAAAACAGAATCAATGTCTTTTTTAACTGCTGCAAGATCAAGCTTTTTAAACGCTTCCGTATAATCAAAATCTTCACCATAGGGGTTTGATCGAGCATCATGATCACGCAATGGCGAAAGGTCTAATTGCTCAGGCCACCAGAACTGATTTGACCTAGCCTGTGTTTCAGCCGTCTTCATTTTGGAAAAAGCAGGCATTGGGTAAGCGCATGCAGCAATAAGACCTATTGCAGTCGCCGAGAAAAGCAAAGTACGTTTTTTCATGATCTAAATATCCTTTTTCGGAAAAACAAAGTTTTCTGTTTTGTTCAAAAAAAAGATAGGTAAGAACCTCAGCTATAGCAAATTGATTTTCCATGAATTTTATATCGAAAAAATCAATGCTGACCGAAAAATATAATAGCTTATGTCTATATTACAGGAAAATGGTGGGTGATGAGAGATTCGAACTCCCGACCCCTTCGGTGTAAACGAAGTGCTCTAACCAGCTGAGCTAATCACCCAATACCTTAGGACTGCGTATTTCTAATCAAGAGCGCAAAAAAAATCAAGCGTTATTCTATAAAAAAACCGGCTGCACCATATCTGTATGCAACCGGATCTTAAAAAAAAGCAACAAGAAGCTTACTTCTTGTTAACAGCTTCCTTCAATTCCTTACCTGGCTTGAACTTAGGCTGCTTGGAAGCTGGAATTTTAATCGGCTCACCTGTACGTGGATTACGGCCAGTTGTAGCTGCACGCTTGGCAACAGAAAATGTGCCGAAGCCAACAAGGCGAACATCATCACCTTTTGCAAGACTGCCGCGGATTGCGTCAATCACAGCATCTACAGCCAAAGCTGCTTTTTGTTTAGAAATGTCAGCTGTTTCAGCTACTTTTGATACAAGGTCTTGTTTATTCACAGGAACCCCCTTGTGTTAGAGTGAAAGAAAAAATCTGATCTCATTAACTTACAAAAATCACAAGATCAAATATCATCTAAAACATCACGGAAGCCTTATATACCAAGGCATCCAGAAGCTTTAAGTAGAATCATTTTTAAGCTTTTTTTAAAGGAAACTCAATGGTGAATTACCTCTTCCCCCTTATTTTCTGCAGATTTCGACGAAATTTGTTCAATTTCGCTATTTTTTATAGATTCTAAGGGCGATGGCATGTGTAAAAGTGCATGAGAAAGCACCTCATCGATCGTGCGAACAGGCACAATATCAAGCTTTTTGATCACATTTTTTGGAATCTCTGCCAGATCTTTTTCATTATCCTCAGGGATAAGAACCTTTTTAATGCCACCACGAAGCGCGGCAAGAAGCTTTTCCTTCAATCCACCAATTGCCGTTACATTACCACGAAGGTTAACCTCACCGGTCATGGCAATATCTTTGTGGATTTCAATACCTGTAAGCGCAGAAACAATTGCCGTCACCATCGCAGCACCGGCAGATGGCCCATCTTTAGGCGTAGCGCCTTCAGGAACATGGACGTGTATTTGCTTTTCTTTCAAATCTTCAAAATCCAGACCATACATAGCCGCGCGCGATTTCGTGAGCATTTCGGCCACTGTAATGGATTCCTTCATGACATCCTTCAAGTTACCTGTTGTACTAACTTTACCATCCTTACCGGGCATCGTCACAGCCTCAATCGAAAGCAAATCACCACCACTTTCTGTATAAGCTAGACCTGTAACCACGCCAATGCGATGTTTTTCCTCAATCTCGCCATAGCGGAACTTCTTCACGCCAGCAAATTTCTCGAGATTACGAGGCGTAATCGAAATTGAATCCTTACCCTTCATCAAAATCTCTTTGATCGCTTTACGGCACAGATTGGCTACTTCACGCTCAAGATTCCTGACACCGGCCTCACGCGTATAGTAACGGATCAAATCCCTGATGGCTGGATCACTAATCTTGAATTCTTTAGTCTTTAAACCAGCCGCCTTCATTTGTTTCTTCAGCAAGTGCTTCTTAACAATCTCCAGCTTCTCATCTTCTGTATAACCGGAGATTCTGATGACTTCCATCCTGTCCATCAAAGGACGTGGCAATTCGGCAATATTATTGGCCGTACAAACAAACATTACATCAGACAAATCATAATCCAGCTCTAAATAATGATCCTGAAACTTGTCATTTTGCTCGGGATCAAGCACTTCCAACAAGGCAGAGCTCGGATCACCGCGCCAATCAGAGCCAAGCTTGTCAATCTCGTCAAGCAAGAACAGCGGATTGCTGGTCTGGGCCTTTTTCATACCCTTAATGATTTTACCCGGCATCGCACCAATATAAGTCCGTCTATGACCTCGGATCTCACTTTCATCACGCACACCACCCAAAGATATGCGCACAAAGTTCCGGTTTGTAGCCTTGGCAACAGATTTACCCAAAGATGTTTTACCGACCCCTGGTGGCCCAGCCAGACACAAAATTGGTCCCTTAACCTTTTTAGTACGTTGCTGAACGGCCAAATACTCCAAAATGCGTTCTTTGACCTTCTCAAGACCATAATGATCCTTATCCAGCACCTTCTTGGCTTCTTTAATATCCTTTTTCACGCGTGAGCGCTTATGCCATGGCACGCCCAAAATCCAGTCCAGATAGTTGCGAACAACTGTGGCCTCCGCCGACATCGGGCTCATCTGACGCAATTTCTTAATCTCGGCCTTAGCGCGCTCTTTGGCTTCTTTGGATAGTTTGGTTTCCTCGACCTTTTGTTCAATTTCACCAATCTCGTCAACGCCGTCTTCACCCTCACCCAGCTCTTTTTGAATCGCCTTCATTTGCTCATTCAGATAATATTCACGCTGGGTTTTTTCCATTTGGCGCTTGACGCGGCTACGAACACGCTTTTCCACCTGTAAAACACCAATTTCGCTATCCATAAAGCTAAAAATAGCCTCCAAGCGGTCTGCCGTATTGGTTTTCTCAAGTAAATCCTGCTTTTGTTCGATTTTAAGAGCCAAATGAGATGCGACTGTATCCGCCATCTTGGAAGGTTCTTCAATCTGATTAACCGAAACAATAACCTCAGGCGGAATTTTACGGTTCAGCTTCACATATTGCTCGAACTGTGTCATTACCGTACGCCCTAGCGCTTCAAGCTCTTCATTAATCACACTTGTATCAGGGATTTCAGTCGCATGAGCTTTCCAAAAGCCGCTATCATCTTTAAACTTGTCAACACGAACGCGCTCACCGCCCTCAACAAGGACCTTCACAGTACCATCCGGCAGTTTCAAAAGTTGGAGAATAGTGCCGACAACACCTATTTCGAATAAGTCTTTTGGGCCAGGATCATCCAGTGAAGGCGATTTCTGAGTAACAAGGATAACTTTTTTGTCATCATGCATCACATGCTCAAGCGCACTAACCGATTTTTCACGCCCCACAAATAGTGGCACAATCATATGCGGGAACACCACAATATCGCGCAAAGGCAATACGGCTAGGCTGTCATCACTAAATTCTGTCATTACACGGGATCCTCATCATAGAATATGTATCCGTCACAATATCCGGTTACTTTAAAAACCTAAGTTTTTCTTATGTCTTACATTTTAGCGTGTTTTGGCACTTTAAAACAGGCAAAAAACCAAAAAAAATCGCACCCCCGGATTTTTGATACATAATTTTAATATTATGACCTGAAATCCTTTATTTTTTCTTAGTGTCGCCTTTTTTATCGTCACCATCTTTTGGCAATTCATGAGACTCAACAACATGATCGACAAGCCCCCAATCTTTAGCTTCTTGTGCACTCATGAAATTATCACGCTCCATCGCTGTTTCAACAGCCTTAAGCGTCTGACCTGTGTGCTTAACATAAGTCTCATTGAGCATCTGACGCAAGCGCAGGATTTCTCTTGCATGAATTTCAATATCGGTTGCCTGACCACGCGCACCACCAGAAGGCTGGTGGATCATAATACGGGAATTCGGCAAGGAATACCGCATGCCCTTTTCACCCGCCATCAGCAAAAAAGACCCCATTGAGGCAGCTTGACCAATACACACAGTAGAAACCTTGGGCTTAATATATTGCATCGTGTCATACATGGCCAAACCGGATGTCACCACGCCGCCTGGTGAATTAATATAAAAAGAGATTTCCTTGCTCGGATTTTCCGACTCAAGAAACAAAAGCTGCGCACAAATCAAGCTCGAAACATTATCATTGACTTCACCAGTCAGGAAAATAATACGCTCCTTGAGCAACCTTGAATAAATATCAAAAGCACGCTCTCCGCGATTTGTCGATTCAATCACAGTTGGTACAAGATAATTATCATAGACTTCTAAGGGATCACGCTCGGTCATAATCTTTTCACGCCTTGTTATTTGAGGTTAATAAAGTATAAGGGCTATATAAGACAAACCGTAACGATGTGCCACGGTTTGTTCAAGTCGAATATTACAAGATTTGTATTTTTATTAAGATGCTTTTTTCTTAGCAGGTGCCTTTTTGGCTTTTGGCTTATCGTCATCCTTTTTCTCGGATTTCTTTTCGGCCTTTTCACCACCATCTTTTTTCTTCGGTGAAGACTTTTTCTTGGCTGGTGCTTTTTTCTTTGTTTCTGCCTGCTCATCTTCATCATCAGCAGTCAGCTCTTCCGGCGTAACTTCTTTCTCTGTCACTTCTGCAAGCTCAAGGATAAAGTCGACAACTTTTTCCTCATAAAGAGGCGCACGAAGAGATTCCAAAGCCTGACGATTCTTGGAGTAATAATCAAAAACCTGCTTTTCCTGACCCGGATATTTCTGGGCCTCTTCAATCACAGCACGCTGTAATTCTGCATCCGCAACTGAGATTTTCTGACCCTTGCCAATTTCGGAAAGAACAAGACCAAGGCGCACACGGCGCAAGGCAATCGCCTCTAACTCGCCTTTTTCTTCATCGGAAATTTCTTCCTCAATACCGCGTTGCTGCTTATCGGCTTCAACTTGCTGCATAACGGCCTTGATCTCCAATTCTTTCATCCCTTCAGGCACATCAAAGTCATAAGTCTCGTCCAGTGCATCAAGAAGCTGTTTTTTAAGCTTCATACGGGAAAAGCTATCAAATTCTTTATTTGTTTGCTCTGCAATTGCATTACGAAGCGCTTCAAGGTCTTCCAGCCCCAAAGACTTGGCAAACTCGTCATTAATTTCGGCTTCTTTAGGCTCGCGCACTTCATTGATATCAACATCAAAGATTGCTTCACGTCCGGCAAGTTCAGCCGCACCATATTCCTCTGGGAAAGTTACTTTAACTTCAACGCTATCACCAACCTTTTTATCGATCAACTGATCTTCAAATCCCGGAATAAACTGACCACCACCAATCTCCAGATGATGACCATGCGCATGCATACCATCATGCGCCTTATTATCATCAGCTGTACGGCCATGGAAATCAATAACAACAATATCGCCTTTCTTCGTCGCGCGGTCATCCTTTACAGGCTCGCTTGCCTTCTGGGCAGACGCAATACGCTCAAGCGCATCATCAATTTCTTTATCACCTGCTTTAGCAACTAACTTCTCAAGCTTAAGGCCTTTATGGTCCTTTAGCTTAATCTTCGGCAAAACCTCAATATTCATTGTATAAATAAGATCTTTGCCTTCTTCGAAAGATTTTACTTCGATTTTTGGCTGAATAGCTGGCGTTAAATCTTTTTCCGACAAAGCTTTTTGTGTTGATTCATTAACCGCTGCCTCTAGTACTTCACCCATAACAGCTTTACCGTATTTTTGCTTCATCATGGTCATCGGCACTTTACCGGGACGGAAGCCTTGGATTTTTACAGTCTTTTGTAATTCCGCCAATCTCTTATCAACTTGTTGGTCAATTTCATCGGAACCAACCGTGATCTCGAGTTCATAATTCAAACCATCTTCTTTAAGCTGTTTAACCTGCATGGGAGTATTCTTCTTCTTTACTAGTATATTTGTCTTTTAAATGGTGCGGCTGGAGGGACTTGAACCCCCACGCCCGAAAGCACTAGAACCTAAATCTAGCGTGTCTACCAATTTCACCACAGCCGCACAAGCTCACATCATAGTGAAAAATCTAATGAAACGCGGTTTTAACCCAAATTTTTGGAAATTCCAAGTACTTCTTGCAAAACTTTTGGAATTAAATCCGGCAAATCACTCGCAACCAGCCCAATCCCGTGTTTTTCTGCGGCCTCCCCGTGAATCCATACGGCCGCGCACGCGGCTTCAAATGGTGACATACCTTGCGCCACAAGCCCACCAATCATTCCGGCTAAAACGTCACCGGCTCCGGCTGTTGCTAGATAAGGCGGTGCATTTTCATTCACGACAGTTTTTTCTCCTTTTTGAGCAATAACAGTTTTATGCCCTTTTAAGACAACAGTCACACCTAATGTTTCCGCTATAAGCTCCGCTGCACCAACACGATTGGTTTTTAGCAAAACCGCATGATCAGGAAAAAGACGCGCAAACTCCCCGTCATGAGGCGTTAAGAAAAGCTTATCATAACCTTTTAATTCCTCTGCATACCCGGCAAAAGCATTCAGCCCATCCGCATCCAGCACCACAGACACATCCATAGACAGAACCGATCCGGTAATCTGCCGTATGGTTTTATACTCATCATCTCCCAATCCGGGACCAATCACACAAACCACCTGCCCCTTTTCTTTTTTCTCTGCGGCATAATCCCGCAAAGTAATATCATTGCGCGCAATAATATGAGGCTTGAAGTTTCTATACACCAAAAGAGGATCAGGCATTTTCAATTTTTGCTGCCAGTTCAAAACAGGCGCAATAACCGTCACCAGACCCGCCCCTATTCTGGCTGCGCTATCCGCCACCAGACACGCCGCGCCAGTCATCACTACCCCGCCCAGCACAGCCACTTGCCCACGCTTATATTTATGATCTTGCTCCGCGGGAACAGAAAAATCATCTAACCAGATTTGTGGATCATTAGTTCTCATTACAAAATCATTTTTTAAATTAAAAAAATTAAATATTAGAAGAAAAAATATGACACATTTTTGCCATATTCTGATATAATTTTTCTATGGTATTAAATATTTCAAATTCTAAAAAGTCATTTCTTCTTTTTTGCAGTCTTGCCATTATAGGCTTGGGCACACCGCATGTATCATTTGCCGATGACAAAATGACTATAGAGGAATCCTATTCAGTTCTTGATAAAGAAAGAATTCCTTTTGACCGCGAATACACAACGATCCCTGCTGAAGAAGTACAGTATCTTGAGCATTTATTTTTTATAACAGATTTAGCTTTCCGTGAACGAATGGAAATGATGCGTCATTTCCATTTCAAAAAAAGCGATTTATACATTGATTCCTACTTAAATAATATTGACGAATTCATAGCCAGCTTTGATAAAAAGCCTGCCCCGACAAATCATTTAAGAAAAGTTGAAATCGATGTTATCTCTGCACTCAGAAATCATAAAAATTTCTTTATAAAATGGCATAATGCAAAAGGAACTTCGGCATATTCGAGGCTACAAGAAACATACCATCAGGACCACTATGTACAAAAATCGCATAAGCAATTACTGGATGCCTACTTAATGCTAAGCACTCTATACCCTGATGAGACAGAACATAACAGACAAGCCTTCTATCAACATCTCTGTGCTTTGGATTTTATATAGATTTTTAATAGAGAAAAATGGGGCGACCGACGGGATTTGAACCCGCGACGACTCGGACCACAACCGAGTGCTCTACCAACTGAGCTACGGCCGCCACAAAAATTGGTTTGAATTGTCTATAATGAAACACTGCCGTACGTCAAGTATGTTTTATGTTTCAGGATCTGAAATACCGTCAATTCCATGAGAAGCTTCAACAGTGTTATTATTATCCATCGTTCTCTGCTTTTTATAATGATTGCTAATATGCTCAATCATATCCTGATAGATCCCCTCTTCCATCTTCACATAAGCCTTATCAACCCCTGCTTGCTCCGCACGTGCTAAATATTCTTTTTTTTCAACATTACTGATCGCACTTTGCATCAGGATTAATGGTGTCTTCCCGTCAATATTATTATGCTGGATACATCTGATATCTTCGACCATCTCGAAACCGTTTTTATTAGGCATTTCCCGATCTGTAATAATCACATCCGGATTTTCAAACATATAGGCCCTAAGCCCCTCTTGTCCATCTTCTGCCTCAATAAAACGCGTATTCTCCGGCAATTTCCCGATATAGTCTAACAAATTAATAGTCGACATCCTTATCGACGACACATCATCTACAACCAATATCGTAAATGGTCGCTCATTTACACTCTTGTTAAATCCTGTTTCCTGAGGCCAGTGTTCTTTTGTCATACCACCCTACCTTTTTTGATTTCTATGTCATAGCATCAGATAAACTCTATTGTCTAGAAAAAGCCATCATGGTAAACCCTACTTCATAAGATATATCTTTAATAAAGGATCTAGCCGTGAATACATACAGATTATCCTTCAAATCTCCAGCAGAAATTCTGAAATACATCAAGGACAATCAAGTCCAGTATATCGATTTTAACTTCACGGATTTACGTGGTAAGTGGCAACATACCACCCAACACGCCAGCACTTTTGACAAAAGCATGATTGAAAGCGGCATCTTTTTCGATGGATCATCAATCGCTGGCTGGCGCGCCATCAATGAATCAGATATGCGCTTAAAACCTGATATTTCACGCGTAACCTATGATCCTTTTGCTGCCCAGAAAACCATCAAGGTTTTTTGTGATGTTTATGAACCAACTTCAGGCAAGCCCTATAACCGTGACCCACGCTCTGTTGCCAAAGCTGCCCAAAACTATATGAAAAGCAGTGGTCTTGCAGACACAGCCTATTTCGGGCCCGAAATCGAATTTTTTGTCTTTGACGACATTAAAGTCAATATCGAGATGAATCATGTCGGCTATCACTTCGATAGTGAAGAAGGCCCCTATAACGCAGGGAAAGACTATCCCACAGGCAATATGGGACACCGCCCGGATGTCAAAGGAGGATACTTCCCCGAAAGTCCGGTTGATAGCCTCTCGGATATTCGCGCAGAAATGCTGACCGTACTGGAAAGCATGGGCGTAGCGGTCGAAAAACACCATCACGAAGTTGCACCAAGCCAATGTGAACTCGGCATTGTGTTTTCCGATCTCCTAGATTCAGCCGACAACGTGCAGCTTTACAAGCATGCTGTTCATAACGTAGCTAATAGCTATGGCAAATCGGCAACCTTCATGCCCAAGCCGGTTTTCGGCGATAATGGCTCTGGTATGCACACACACCAATCTCTTTGGAAAGGTGGAAAGCCTGTCTTTGCCGGTGAGAAATATGCAGGTCTGTCTGATAACGCCCTTTATTATATTGGCGGGGTCATGAAACATGCCCGCGCTCTAAATGCATTCACTAACCCATCTACAAACAGTTACAAGCGCCTGATCCCGGGTTTCGAAGCGCCCGTTTTGTTGGCATATTCCTCGAATAACCGCTCAGCAGCTTGCCGTATCCCTTATGTCGACAGCCCCAAAGGAAAGCGCATAGAAGTACGATTCCCTGACCCGACGGCAAACCCCTACTTCTCTTTTGCTGCTATGCTTATGGCTGGTTTGGACGGTATCGAAAACAAGATCTTACCCGGTGACGCCATGGATAAAGACTTATATGAAATTCCAAAAGAAGAAAAAGAAAAAATCCCGCATGTCTGCAGTTCCTTACGCCAAGCACTTATGGCACTGGAAGAAGATCACAAATTCTTGATTAAAAACGATGTCTTCACCGAAGACCTGATCAAAGCCTATATTGCTTTAAAAATGCAAGATGTCGAAAGATATGAATCAATGACTCATCCGATTGAATTTCGTATGTACTATTCTTGCTAAGTATCTAGTACCAAAAATTTACTGACCGCTTTGATCAATAAAAGCTCCAGTCATAGGTGTAAAAGTTTCAACAATCTCTTTATAGCCTCTAGTATTCTTGGCCCACGCAATATAGTCTTCTTGTTGCGATGGCGTCAAAAGTGTCAGGAAATAGAAATAATTTCCTCCAACCATGACTGTAAACCATAATTCATAGTCAATAAAATCACTATTACTATCTATACCTTCATAAACCTCGGATATAGAAAAGCTAACTTTGTCATTGGTCTTATAACTAACATCATAATCTTTCAGTTTATCTCCGACCAACAGCCCTGTCCCCTCAAGCTCTCTACGGAATTTCTTTATTTCCTCAATCAAGGAATTTGAAAGATTTTTAGATACCAATACAACATCAACATTTCCCTCTGCCGAAGAATAAGAAATATTTTCCGAACTAGCCATCATACTTTCTTTTACACTTAAAAACTTTACTGTCATCCGCTCCACAGTTCGAAAAGGTAAGGCAGCTACCTGCCAGTGCGCTGGATGAAAAACTTCTGCAACATCTAGAAACTGAAATTTTTGTGATTTACCAATTTTAATATTAATATTTTTAACCAAGTCGAATGATTTAATAACCGCTTCCTGAAGAGATTTTTCTTCCTCCCAGTATGTTAACGGTAAGTAGTATTGGGTTAGAATAACTTTATCACCATTAATATGCGCAAGAGTTCTAAGGCCATAAGCAATATCATTTTCCATTACGATCATCAGAGATTCTACTTTTCTTTCATGATGGACAACGAACCCTTGCATAGTATATCCACTTTCCAAAATATACTTGATATACCATTGTTTAGCCGTAAGGTCATATTTCATGTTAATAGCTTGAATCACAATTTTACTGCGTCCCGCGATTTTAGGAGGACCATAAAAAACGCTTAGCTCTTGAAACAATTTTTCATTCATCAGGAAGTTACTAGATTTTTTCTCCTCTCCCTGCTTCCAATCCTGTGGCAAATATATTTTATACGCCAACACATCTTGCTGATATGGACGTTTTTTATACATTCGAGCATCTTTCTTAAAGGCTTCAAAATCAAGCGAATCCATTTCCGGCATAGGCTTTTCATACAGAACAGCCTTTTCTATTGCATAGGCTTTTGGCACAAAACCCCAAACCATCAATAGCGTCAAAACCAAAACTGAAAAAACAGCATGCTTCATTTGTCTGAAAAAAACTCTCATAAACATTAAACCTTGGGCAATTTATTTATCATTATATCAAAAAACTGTATTATAGTGTTATCCTATCATAACTTATACCGCTTCGTCTAAAGCGTTTTAATTTTCTTTATGACTTGATTCCATGCTGCCATATAGATAAGGATTAAAGTCTTAAGCAATTTCTTTTTGTAAGAGAGTATAGCCTGCCCATGTCAAATTATGATGCCTCCGATATTGAAGTTCTTGAAGGTCTGGAACCCGTTCGCAAAAGACCAGGCATGTATATTGGCGGCACGGATGAGCGCGCCTATCACCACTTAGTCGGAGAAATAATTGATAACTCCATGGACGAAGCTGTTGCTGGTCACGCGGACTGGATAGAATTCTCCCTGGACGAAGGCAATATTATAACTATCCGCGATAATGGCCGAGGCATTCCGGTTGATAATCATCCAAAATTCAAGGATAAATCCGCCCTCGAAGTCATCCTGACAACCCTGCACTCCGGCGGTAAGTTCAGCAATAAAGCCTATGAAACTTCGGGCGGCCTACACGGTGTGGGTATTTCCGTTGTCAACGCCCTGTCCGATATGATGTGGGTCGAAGTCGCCCGCGATAAAACCCTTTACAAGCAAAGCTTTTCCAAAGGAACACCTACAAGTAAACTGGAAAATCTGGGCGCTGTCCATAATCGCCGAGGCACAACAGTCTGCTTTCATCCCGACCCGGAAATTTTTGGGCATAAGCTTGGCTTTAAACCCTCGTGGCTGTTTCAGATGCTGCGCTCCAAAGCCTATCTGTTCTCCGGCGTTGAGATTCGCTGGAAATGCGAAGAAAGCCTGATCAAGCCAGACAGCAATGTTGTATCGGAAACTACCTTCAAATTCCCAAATGGCTTGATGGATTATTTATCTTCCGTCCTGAAAGACCGACCACAAATCACCGAAAAAGCTTTTTACGGCCATGCAAAATTACCTGATAATGCAGGCCGCATAGAATTTGCCATTAGCTGGCCAGCCGATGATGAAGGCTTCATACACTCTTATTGTAACACAGTCCCCACCCCGCTAGGCGGCACACATGAAACAGGCTTGCGCGGAGCCTTGTCAAAGGGCTTACGTGCTTACGGCGATATGACAGGCCAGAAGAAAACCTCGATCATCACCGCAGATGATGTTGTCTCTGGCGCAGCCATATTGCTTTCTGTCTTTATCAAAGACCCACAATTTCAAGGGCAAACAAAAGAAAAACTGGTCACAAACGAAGTTTCCAGACTAGTTGAAACCGCAATCAAAGACCATTTCGACCATTGGCTCTCCAGCGATCCGGCCTCGGGCGGTAAATTACTGGAATCTATTATCGAAAAAGCCGAAGAACGCCAGCGCCGCAAGAATGCCCGCGCACAAACACGGAAAACCGCGACACAAAAACTGCGCCTACCCGGCAAGCTCGCAGATTGTAGCCGTACAGAATCTACTGACACAGAACTCTTCATCGTTGAGGGAGACAGCGCGGGCGGCACAGCCAAACAGGCCCGAAACCGGGAAACACAGGCTATTCTCCCCTTACGAGGAAAAATCCTGAACGTGGTCAGCGCAACCAAGGATAAAATCCGCGCCAATCAGGAAATCCAAGACCTGATCCTTGCTCTTGGCTGTGGCGCAGGCAAAGACTTCAACCTTGATAATCTAAGATATGAACGCATCATCATCATGACCGATGCCGATGTAGATGGCGCGCATATTGCCTCGCTTCTGGTGACGTTCTTCTATACACAAATGAAGCCTATGATCGAAAAGGGCCATCTCTATCTGGCCCAACCGCCCCTCTATAAATTAAAAAGCGGCAACCAGAGCGCCTATGCCAATAATGATGCTCACAAGGAAGAGCTTTTGAAAACGACCTTCAAGGGCAAGAATGTCGAAATCAGCCGCTTTAAGGGGCTTGGTGAAATGCAGGCAACTCAGCTCAAAGAAACAACTATGAAGCCAAATTCACGAACATTATTACGTGTAACATTGCCCGATCTTGCCGCCTCTCTGGGCATTGATCCCGCCATGGATGAAACATTAGAACTCCCTTCCGACAAGAATGAAGTCGATGATCTGGTAGACCGCTTGATGGGCAAAAATGCCGAAAGCCGCTTCCGCTTCATTCAGGACAATGCTCAATTCGTTGAAAACATTGACGTTTAGCATTTTTAGACTGACATACATTTTCCTATTTAAAACAACATGTAAAACAAGTATGTTGAGAGCATGAAGCAGCTCATCCAACTTCTTGTGATAGCCCTTGTAATCAGTGTTCTGATCCTGAGCGGATATTACGCCTATTTTGTCATGCCTCAAAAAGTTGAAGAAAGCTTCGTACAAACACTAGAAGCTACAGGCTTTGAAAACGTTAAATACGAAGCGGCTACGCATAAAAACGGCGCCGTAATATTTTCAAATATCACACTGGATAAAAACAGCTTCAGCCACATAAAAACAGCCAGCCTCGAATACTCCCTATTCGATTATGTTTTAAGCTCAGGCATGGCCTCGAAGCTGACAATAAATGAATTAAGATTAACAGGCAGTCTAGATAAAAACTGGAAATTCGAAATCTCGGGACATCCTAACCCAGATTATTTATTGACCGTATTACATGCTATTCCCTTTAAAACAATAGAGTTTAAAAACAGCTCCATTGATATTCTCTCGGCGCAATATGGTGGCGTAAAACTGGACTATGATGCTCTCTTACGTAAAAACAAGGAAACCTTTGATATCTCGTCTTCATTAAAAAGTGTCCAGCAACAACTCTCTGTTCAGGGCAAAGTCAATGGAACTTTATATGCACAAGGCCAAGCTGATCTAAAACTGGACATCCAGCAATTTCAAATCGAGCAGGATAATTACAAGATCAGCCGAGCCAATGCCAAGGGAGACGTTGTTTACACACCGGGCAAAGCCGCAGATATTACCCTCGAAATTGGTGCGGGCGCCGCCAAATTCTACGGCCTTCCTGTTCAAAACATCACCATGACCTACACAGGTAAAGCCCAAAACTACAGCATAAAAACTGAAGGCACGACCACAGGAGCCGAGCAAATTGATGTCTCGGCACTTTTATCAAATCAAAGTAATGATAAAAACCTGCAAGCAACGATCACAAGCAAAAAAGCAGAAAACATCATTAGCTATCTGGAATCCAATGATATTATACCAAAAAAACATAACTTACCCGATCTGATTTCCAAAACCGAAGATGTGTCTATCATATTTGATATGGCCCCCCTACTGGATGAAGATATCTATAACGGGTCGTTTGAATTTGGTACAGAACAACCTGCCTTTAAAGCGAAGGGGCGCTTTGAGCTCGACCCCGAAAGTAAAAAAATAACCGGAACTTTCGCCTTACCAGAGACAAAAAAAAACATTAAATCCCTGAAAAATGACGATATTTCAATTAATTTTGATCTATCTAGCATCGGGGCTTTCAAATTGGCGCATTGGAACACCAGAAAAATCGATTTTTCATGGTCACTCAGCCTAATTCCACAAAACGGACAGGTCAGTTTTGGACCGATAAAACTGTATGACATCAAAGGCAATATTGAATATAGCTCTGACAAAGAGCAAAGCAGCAATAAAAAGCTAAACTTCCTGCTGCCCTTAAAAAGCTATATCCAGCAAAAAGGCAATATTCTTCTGAACTTTGCTAAGAAGAGCAACCAAACCATAGAAAAGTTCAAGCTGAATATTTACGGTGGCACCATTGAAACTGAACCCTTAACACTTAAAAACGGGTACTTACCCAATCACATGACCTTGCTTATCTCGGATATCAGCTCCAGCCGCTTCATAAAAGATGCCCTTGTTACAGATATGGATATTGCCGGCCAGGTTGGCGGCAAAATTACACTCGAAGTTGAAAACGGTCAAATTCATATCAAAAACGGCCTCCTTCAAAGTCAAAGTAACGGCGTTGTTTCCTTATCGGAAAATTTGCGCTACGGTCTGTTTCCCGATGCAACCGAACAAGCCGAACGTATTAGAAACTCACTAGCCAATTTCTTTTACGAATATTTTGAATTACGTCTGGATGGCAGCTTATCTGAAGGCGTTATGATGACCCTGAACACACGGGGCCATAATCCGGAATTGAAAGATAAAGACCCCTTGGACCTTTCCCTGCAAATCGAAACAGACTTGTCAGATTTGTTCAAACCACTTTTAAAAAATTAGGTGAATTTAGGGATAATCACAAAAATCATACGTGATTTTTGCAAATGATTGAGCACCTCTGGCAATCGTGAAACGATATTCCTTTGTCCCCACAACAATAGAATGATGCAAAGGCAATACACCTTCTTTGGTCTCTTCACTTCCATCACTCATGATAAATTTAATACTCACCTTCTTACCTGGATCATACCAAGCCTCTGGTTGATTGTTAACATTTTTAACCGATTCACCACTCCCAGATATCATGATAGCACCAGATTTTACTGACACCTTACTTTCAGGCCCATTATAAACGGGTGTCGTAATTATAAAACGACGACTTTCTGGCTTGCTGCAATTTTGCGGCGGACGAGCAGATAAAATCACAGAGCGCAAACGATTTGCATCTATCCCCTCATCCAATTGCTTTTTGACAAGCTCAACCAACTCTTGCATAGGCCCATCACCCAAAACTTCCTTGTAATTCTCTTGCATCTGCCGAAGACGCATATTTGCTGTTTGAACATCAGAACGCATCTTGGTAATTTCGTCTTCTGTAGCAGCATATTGCTGTTCGGCAGCTTCTTTTTCTTGCATGAGAAAAATCATGTCTTTTTGCGAGGAAAGCCCCCCAAACCAGTAGCCTACTGCAAAAATAAAACCAAAGAATATAAAAAATACAATTGTATTAACCATGCGCTGCGCCGCACGTTTTCTATATCTATTCCCAGGATCGTATGAATAAACACCCATAATATATCTAGATCAAATTGGTTTGCGAATTAAAGACCAAAGTAACTCCACGCAACAATTATATATGTACACCACAACAACAGAACAAGCGGAACACCTGCTTTTATAAAGTCTCTGAAACGATATTGTCCTGGCCCCATTACCAAAAGGTTTGTCTGATAGCCAATGGGCGAGGCAAAAGAACAATTCGCAGCAAAAACAACCGTAACAGCAAATATAAAGGACAAACTATACTCCAGATCAGGTGGCTGGGGAATACTTTCTGCCAGACTTAATGCAATGGGTGTGAATAAAATTGCACAGGCGTTATTCGTCATAATATTCGTCGTAAAGGCAACAATAATAAACAGTAAAGCAACCATAGCCAACGGCGTATTCGCAAAAGAAGCTCCCATAATAAGACTGGAAATATATCCTGCGCCACCTGTAACCTGCAGAGCATTCCCCAAAGCAAGCATCGACCCTACAAGCAGGAATATCTTACGATCTATTGCCCGCGTGGCTTGCCTGATATTCAAACAACCACTGGCAATCATCGCAGCCGCACCAGCAAAAGCCGCAGCAGGAATACTTACAAAACCGCTAGCAGCACTTCCGATAGTAAGCAAAAATACACCAATCGCAATCGGCGCTTTACCGGGCACAGGCAAATCACGCTTTGACCCTGAAAGAACAATAAAGTCAGGATTATTGCGTAAGTTATTCACAACACTGTTTTTACCGGCAATCAGCAATACATCACCAGCTTCTAACCTGATACGCCCCAAACGTCTGCGCACCACACGTGCACGGCGCTGAATACCTAAAATAATCGCACCAAATTGCTTGTGAAAATTAACATGTTCCATCGACATATCGATCATACGCGAAGCTGGCGTAATCATTATCTGCGCTAATACACGGGTTTCTGTTCCTTCAATCGGCGATTTATTCTCATCATCACCTGATTTTTCTTCTTTACCCCCCTCAATTACCTCCGCTTCTTCCTCTGAAAGCAAAAATCCAGGATATTTGGAAAGCCAATTCCCCAAAGTCTGCCGCGTTGTAGCCACGATTAAAATATCACCCTTATTGATTTTATAGCCCTCGAATGGAGGCAAGATCAAATGCCCTGCACGCTGGATCAGCTTGACATTCATATCCTCAAGCCCCGGAAACACACCTTCCACGCACTCAACACCGACCAGCTTACTATCTTCAGCAATATCCAACTCGGCAACGAATTCCTTCTCGTCCCCAACAAGTTCCTCTGTGATAGTTTTGCGCTTTGGCAACATATAAGGGACAACAAAGAGCACATACACAAATCCGACAACGGCCAAAATTGCACCGGGTACAAAGAAGTCAAAAAAGCCAAGCGGCTCATACCCCAACTCTACCATCGTACTGGAAACCAGCAAGTTCGTAGATGACCCGACCAAAGTAGTCATCCCTCCTAAAATCGCCACAAAGCTTAGAGGCATCATAATACGGTTAGATGCCATCCCCACAGATTTAGCCAAAACCTGCAAAAGTGGAATAGCAATAATAACCAGCGGCGTATTATTCATCAAACCACTCATCACACAAACAAACACCAACAAGCTCACCAACGACAACCAAGCAAATTTCTGGTTTCTAAAGACAAGAAAATTAGTCACAAATCTCAAGGATTCTGTGTGGATCATTCCCTGCCCCATAACAAGCAAAGCCAATACAGCAATCAAAGATGGATTGGCAAAGCCAGACAGGACAGTCTGTGGGTTTAAACCACCTTCTGGTGATGCCGGATCAGCAATATAAAAGATCTGCCCGTAAACCAGCAGAACTGTCATCAAGGCAATACTGGTAATTTCCAGAGGAATTTTCTCGCGAACAAAGGCAAACACCGCAATAGCTGTCACCGCGAGCATAAACCACATATGAATATCGGGATGAATTACAAAATTCAAAAGCTTCCCTCGAGGCCGTTATTAATCTCACACGAAATTATGATGATAAAAAACTATACATGATTGAAGAGAAAGCCAAGAGGAGAAATTCTATTTTATTCCTGATCTCCACTCAGAGAAAAACCGGATGTCTGGAATTCACCCAAGTTCTTCAAACCAATACGGAATAAAATTTCTGTACCATTATCGCCTGCCCCCTCTTCCGTCAGAGTTCTTGTACCAATAACAGACCATGATACACACTGCCCCAGATAATCCAGACCAAAACCTGCCTCACGCATACCGGGATCGTCACCCAGATCATGACGGGCAGATCCATAAATACGCCAATTATCGTTAATATAATACGATGCCGCATTTCTGATCTGCTCACGGGTTTCACTGACATCCGTATCGCTCAATCCTTTGGCATAGAGATATTGCGAGGCAAAGGTAAATTTATCTAGCGTTGCAACAGCATCAATCTCATGACGCTCGGATGATAAATTCTGGTTATCTAACTGTATCTTGTAATCCAGTTGATATTCGTCACGGTAATTTGCCGTTAACTTACCCACAAAGTCTGATTCCTGTTCCTCAAGTCCTGATCCGGCAGAAAAAGGTATCTCGTCATCATCAAAACGGTAACTTTGCCCAATAAAAATATCACCGAAACTGCCATCATGCGCATAAAGCCCTGTTTTCAAGCCATAAGTAATATGGGTTTGATCCTCCACACGATCCAGTCCCGTAAACCTGTTTGGTTCGAACAAGTTCCCTGTATCAATCTGGACATCCTGACTATCCTCATTTGGTATCTCATCATCATCAGTCACATTCGGTGAGACAGTAACAGAAGCCAAAGGCTCTATGATCACTTGTGAATTCTCATAGGCTTTTACGAAGGGATAGCTGGATACGGCATGAGCATATCCAAAACCACGAGTCTTGGAATAAGAACGATTAACACTATCTTGACGATCACCAACATCGAAAAATTCACCGCGCAACCTTGTATCAAGTTTGGTAATCAGACCAAAATCAGAAACCAGACGGCGCTGCCATCCTAAAGCTGTTCCAATACGGTTCATATCAGGGTCATCACCATTCCTGTGTAGCCCCAAAGCAGAAACATCCACTTCCCAACGCCCTCCGATGACAGGAACGCTATTGGGATCACCTAAGAAATTAGCCTTAATTTCCGGCAAAACATTTGGTTGATCTTCTTGCTCGGTTTCTATACGCGTATCCTGAAACGCCAGAATGCGACCTACAGCATAATCACGCCCTGAGAAACGTTCAACATAGGCCTCGTTTTCAAGCACATCTACACTGTCCATATCATATTGGCGCAAAAACTGATCATCAGATGCCATATTTAGTTCAATACCACTACGCCAGTTTTGATTGATATCCCAAAGACCATCAACTTCTAAGTTACCGCGCAACTCATCATCCTCATAAGTTGTCCGACCATTTTCAAAATTTGTACGATCCGAATAGGTAAAGCTGCCGCGTGTACGCAAATAAGCATTTTCCCATCTATGACGATATTCCAGCAAACCTAAAGGCACCTCATCGGTCATCACACGAAGCCCAGCCGTCATATCACGGTTAGGTGCAATATCCCAGTAATACTGACTTTCTACAAAACCGCCATTTTGACTGTTAAATCCGGCAGATGGAGGTAAAAACCCGCTCTTGCGCTCAACACTGCCATCGGGATGCGCAAAATACGGCATATAAGCAACTGGCACACCATACACTTCAAAACGCGCATGCTTATAACTCACGCGTTTCTCTTCCTTATCATGAATAACATCCGATGCACGAATCTGCCAGACAGGCGCTTTTTCGGGATATTTCTTACATGGATCGCACGGCGTATATGTCGCATTAGACATGACCGTTTTTACGCCGCCCTTATATTTTCCGGTCTTGGATTTAAAGCGCGATCCATCGCTCAAATAACTTTGCAAGCCCTGCACAAACCCGTCTTTCAGAGCATTGTTAAATTCTATTTTATTGGCCTTATGAACATCACCATTATGATCGGTAAATTCGACATGCCCCTCTGCGTAAACCGTATCTTTTTCTAAATGATACGTAATCTTATCGGCCTTGACCGTGCGCCCAGCCTGCAGCAGGACGACATCACCTGTCGCCGTGATAATCTGGTTCACCTCATCATGATTTAGTGTATCGGCCTGAAAATCCACCGGAGCCTTTTTCATGTCATCATCTGCGGCATTCGCAGCCACAGACACAAACCCGATAAGCAAAGACAATGAAACAGCACAAGATAAAGAGCGGAGAAGAGACGTTTTTTTCATTATTGAATTCTAACCAATATCACGATGACATTTTGCTGGACTTATTTTCCAAGGCCAAAGCCCTTAAGTCAAGCAAGCGCCATGCATTTACGCGAGTTGTACACCTGTTTTAAATTTAAATTTTGCCTATCTCAAAAAAGCAGGCACATCATCCCCAAAGCCCTTAACATCCGAGCTATCATCACCATCATCCCGCTTATGGCTTTTCTTTTTCTTATAATCTTTTTGCTTATTTTCTTTTTTCTGGGACAAATTACCCTGATCCGTCTTAGATTTCTGCGCTTCACCACCCTTAATGGTTTTTTCCTCAATCTCTTTACCAATACGTTTGGTAACAGCATCCAAGAACTTGTCTTCCGCAGGCGTCATGAGCATCCAAGCTCGTCCCTTTTCACCAGCGCGCCCTGTCCGCCCGATCCGGTGCACATAATCATCCGGGTTCATCGGCACATCATAATTAAACACATGGGAAGTGCCTTGCACATCAATCCCCCGCGCCGCAACATCACTGCAAACCAGCAACTTGATTTTGCCGCTTTTAAACTCTTCCAGAGTTTCTGTTCTGATATTTTGCGCCATATCCCCATGAAGACCTGCCGCATTATGACCACCTTTTTTCAGCCAACCCACAAGGGAATCAATATCACGCTTGCGGTTACAAAAGATAAAGGCGTTTTTGACATTTTCATCCTTGATAATCTGCCCCAATACCTTGTTCTTACTACGCTTATCAGTTTTCACAAGGAATTGCTCAACCGTCACAGCCGTCGAAGCAGGCGGAGAAACAGCAACCTCACGCGGGTTACTCAGGAATTTCTCGGTCAACTTCTTGATCTCTGGTGCCATCGTCGCCGAGAAGAGCAATGTCTGACGCGTCACGGGAAGCAGCCCCGCAATCTTCTCGATATCAGGAATAAAGCCCATATCAAGCATGCGATCTGCTTCATCAATCACAAGGATTTTGATATCATTGAGCAAAATATTCCCTCGCTCGAACAAGTCAATCAAACGACCCGGCGTAGCAATCAGAACATCCACACCGCGCTCCATATTCTTGATTTGCTTATCCATAGAAGACCCACCAATCAGGAGCGCCTTGGTCAACTTGCTATTTTGCCCAAATTGATCAAAATTCTCGGCAATCTGCGCCGCCAACTCTCGCGTCGGTGACAGAATCAGGGAACGCGGCATCCGTGCCTTGGCACGCCCGCCCGTCAAAATCTCGATCATCGGCAGCGTAAAACCTGCTGTTTTACCTGTACCCGTCTGGGCCAGTCCAACAACATCACGCATCATTAAAATATGGGGAATAGCTTTTGCCTGAATGGGCGTCGGCTTGGTATAACCACACGCGGCAATCGATTCCAGTAATTCAGGGCTCAGGCCCAATTCTTCAAAACTATCAGTCACTACTACTTTTCAATTCTTTTTTAAAGAAAATGTCTCTTTTCATTTCCTAATCGCCCGAATACTTATTATAAATAGCAAATAATTGCAACATTTTAGAACAAACACAGGCAAATCCATGAGTTTAAAAGTCGCCATCCAGATGGACCCGATCGAAAATATCAATATCGATAAGGACAGCTCCTTCGTCCTTGCGCTTGAGGCACAAAAGCGCGGACATAGCCTGTATCACTATCATCCGAAAACTCTATCCTTTGAAAATGGGGTGGTCAGCGCTAGAGCCAATGCCCTCGAAGTGCGCCGCGATTACGACAAGCATTATACCTTGGGTGAGGATGAATATATTGATCTGGCCAAGGACGTTGATATCGTCCTGATCCGCCAAGACCCGCCCTTTGACATGGCCTATATCACTAACACGCATTTGCTGGAGCATGTAGCTGATAAAACCTTAGTACTCAACAACCCCGAAGGCATCAGAAACTCACCGGAAAAGCTGCTGGTGACGCATTTCCCTGATCTTATCCCCGAGACCCTGATCACCGCCGATGAGGAACAAATCCGCGCCTTTTATGCCAAGCATAATAATATTATTCTCAAACCCCTTTTCGGTAATGGCGGCGCGCAAGTCTATCACGTGGATGAGGAAAGCCATAACTTCAGCACCATTTTGGAAATGTTCGCCGAATTCTACCGCGAGCCCGTCATCGCGCAAAAATACCTACCCGAAGCCCGCAACGGCGATAAGCGTATTATCCTTATCGACGGCGAGCCAGCCGGCGCCGTCCTGCGCGTCCCCGGCAAGCGTGAAGCCAGAGCAAACTTCCACGCAGGTGGCAGCGCCGCCAAAACAGAACTGACCGAGCGCGAGGAAGAAATCTGCAAAGCAATCGGGCCGGAATTAAAGAAACGCGGCCTAGTCTTTGTCGGGATTGATGTGATCGGCGACTACCTGACCGAAATCAACGTGACCTCCCCCACTGGCTTGCAGGAAATCAATGCGCTTGATGGCGTTTGTTTAGAGGCACAGCTCTGGGATGCGTTCGAGAAGCGGTTTAAAGAAATGGGTTAAATCTCATTAATTGTAAAAGAAGCACATTTAAAAGATATTAAATTATTTTCTACATCATAAACTTTGTATTTTATGCGTTCGAGACCATACTCTAACTTTTTTGCTTTCAAGTGCATAAACTGCACCAACCCACCTGCATCTACATTAAGTGCTAAACCATGAATATCATGAAAATCTATTGAAACAGCTTTTGAATTTTCAATTGAACCAAGACCTAGATTCAAATCATATCCAATATCCTTTTCATTTATTAAAGATAATGAATATACACAATTATTTGCAATTAAAAGCTTATTAAGCTTCTCAACATCTGACATAATCAATGCTCATGCCCATGGCCATCATGACCATGCTCTGACTGCGCAGACTCATATGAGAAATTCTTATCCATCCCGACATGCACCGTGAAATAAACCGCGATATTAATCAAGAAAAGAGCCGTTGCGACCATCAGGACTTTACTGGCCTTTTTCTTCTTTTTACCACAAGGCCCATGCCCGCATCCCGTATCATGGCAATCAATCTTGACACTGATGTAATGAAGCGCCCAGCCCATGAGAACAACCACGCCTGCAAAGGTAATAATCGGAATCTCCCAGCCATGCATTAAATCATGGAAAGACGCAATCCAAAGCGGCATCGCCCCGATCAAACCCATCCCGACCATAACGCTCAAGATACTGAAAACACTAGGAAGCACACAGCAAAACACATGCCCGAATTCCGAAACTAGAACCAGCCAAGATAATGCGCCTTCTGTGCGTTTTATACGATCCATGTCTTTTGTCTTTTGTTGTGAAATGGCGTTATACACCTTTCCTATGCATATGAAAAGAAAAAGTTATAGTATAACATTACATAATCTTTGAAATATTTTCAATCATCCCAAACGTCATCGCCCGAATCTATGAAACAGATTCTAGGGCGATCCACAAACAAACATGGATTCCCTTAGAATTATCTCACGACAATTCAGGGAATGACGAATACATAGAGTATTAACCTTATCTTAGACCTTCCGCCCTAATATGAGCTTTGAGTGAATTATTCAAAGAGATAAGCCATGTCTGAAAACACCAAAACACAAGATGAAAACCAATATAAGGTCTCTCCTGCATGGGAGCTATTATGCACTTTTTCTCTCTTTGCATTTTATGGTTTTTTCGTTATGGCCTTTTCCTACAAAGTCTATAACGACCAGAGCATCAGCGCCCTGCTCTATTTGATCTATGAATTGATGTTCCTGTTTATGGTGGTGATCCGCAATCTGCCAAAACGGGTTTCGGCGTCTTATTATGACTGGGTGATCGCCATTGTCGGTACAGTCCTGCCTGTCCTGATGCGTCCAACGGATATACCAAACGAGCATATGCTATTGCTCGGGATGCAATTTGCCGGATGCGTGATCACATTTATCGGCCTGATGACCCTCAGCCGCAGCTTCGGGCTAGTCCCTGCCAATCGCGGCGTACGCACCAGCGGCCTATACCAATATATCCGCCATCCGCTGTATTCCGGTTACTTCCTGTCCATCGGTAGCTTCATGCTCCAGAATTTTTCACTGTGGAATTTGGCTATTTTCCTTGGCTTTGCCGCCTTTGAAATCGCACGGATTTTCGCCGAAGAAAAACTCCTGATGCAAGATCCGAAATATCAGGCCTACGCCGAAAAAACCAAATGGCGGCTTTATCCTTACGTCTGGTAACATCCTTTAAAATCTCACAAAATGATTGCATAAAAGCGCTATATCAGCTAGCTTATCGTCTCAAAATTGGATAAAGACGTGGTAAAGCACAGACTTACGGGAAGATATTAATGGCGGAAGAAAAAACTCCGGAAACATCAGAAAACTCCACTCAAAACGCAGAGCAGATTGATAAAACGCGCACGCAGTTTTTTATCTTACGTGAGATCATCGGTACATTATGTATCTTGATATTGCACATCTTTTTCACTGTAGTATTTCTACAACAAGTCTATTACACAGGCAGCTTCAGTTCTTTGATGCATTTTTCTTACGAAACGATGCTTGTTATTTTCATCCTGATGCGTAACACGGCCAATGATGTATCAGAGAATTACACAGATTGGGCCGTCGGCATTTTAGGGACAATTTTGCCTCTCTTATTACGTCCAGCAGAAGTACCTATGGACATTGCCTTCCTTGTTAGTTTCCAGATTGTCGGCTTCATTATCTCCGTTTTGGGACTTGTCAGCCTGAACAAAAGTATTGGAATTGTAGCCGCAAATAGAGGCATTAGAACTTCTGGGATTTATAAATACATCCGACACCCGCTTTACGCAGGCTATTTTATATCTCTGGTTGCCTTTATTGTTCAAAATCTAACTATGTATAACTGTATGATTGTTGGCGCGTTTATTATTATGCAATTGATGCGCATTTTTGCAGAAGAAAAAATTCTTATGCAGGACCCAGAATACAAAGCCTATGCCGAAAAAACCAAATGGCGGCTTTACCCGTATATCTGGTAAAGGATTAGATATATTTTCTTTTGATCAATTGCTGGAACAAGATTAGGCAAAAAATCCAGTTAATTTCCCAGATAATAATCAGGACGCTCTCACTCGGCGTCAGGAATAATACCGCAACACTTATGCCCAAACCTGTATTATTGCAACCGGATAAAAGGCTATAGCTAATTCGGTTTTCAGCCCCCGATTTGTATGCAAATGCTAATCCGGTCAGATAAAATAGCACATATGTGACGCCGCCGATTATAACACCACTCAGAACAAAGCCGAAATCCTGAAAGAAAACATCCCGCTCATACGCTACAACAATAGCGATCATGCCACTAATCAATAAACATGCCAAAGCCGAAGAATTCTCTCGCATAAGCGACGCAGCCCTCTTAAAACGCCTCATGAACCCGAAATACAAAACGACCGGCACAAAAATTGTCACAAGCAGGTTAAAAAACATGCCTGCTATATCAATCTCCACAGACATATCAGCCAAAAGATAAAAGAATAGCGGGATTGTGAATGGTACAATAAAGCTGGTTATCGTCACAGCACTCAGACCCAAGGCTGCATTCCCGCCCATAATTGTCATCATAGCAGGCAACGTAACACCGCACGGCAGAAGCCCCAGCAATAACAGTCCAAATTTATAGGTCGGTAAAAAATGATCTGCAAAACAATAGATTGCTAATGGTAATATTATAAAGCGAACTACCACAACCAAGGCCACATCAAGCGCCCTGAAGGCCCTGAAATCATCCATCCTGATCTTGGAACAACTAAAGAAAATAATAATGCCCAGAATAACCGCGACAACAAATTTAGGCGCATGTTCTATCCCCGGCACAAAAAGTCCGATCACAAAAGCAATCGCCATAACCACACCAAAATTCTGTGCTATTAAATCCCGGTAATTAGCCCAACCAGACATTTACGCTCGAGCCTCATCAAACATATCAGTCGCCTCAGCTTGAGCAATCATAGCATCCGCTAAATGCATCTCGGCGCTCACACGGCCCTGCCATTCATTGATCTTAAGTGTGCCTAAAATATGAAACATATCACGGGCATTGGATAATAAGGCATCTCCCAAAGGTGTACCCACTGCGCGAAACGCCATCGCCTTGATGGCCGATCCGCCCTCCCAGTCAGAAATCATCACGCGGATATGACTTCCTCCTAAAATATCTGCCTTGCGGATACGAACGTTGCGTAAAAGGAAAAGCGGCTCGGGGTTTTCCTGTCCAAACGGGCCTATAGAATCTTGCAAGGTTTTAATCAAATCAACAGTAACCCCGCCAGTCGTCAAAACCCCGTCTATAACCGTCTCAACATTCGCGCCTGTATTTTCCATCTGGCGCTCAATGTGATTGATCAAAAAGCCTCTAAGATCCTCAACCTTTTCCGGCAGCACTGTAAACCCGCCAGCCATCGCATGGCCACCACCCTTCTCCAATAAACCAGCCCCGCGCGCATCAATAAAGGCCTGCGCAATATGAACCCCCGGAATAGAGCGTCCACTGCCGCGCCCTTCTTTCTTCCCCGAAAGGTCATGCGCATAAGTTACCACACAAGCAGGCTTCTTATAGCGCTCCTTCAAACGCCCCGCCACAAGCCCGCTCAAACCCGGATGCCAGCTCTCATCATCCACCAGAATAAGCGCATCATCTTCCATGCCTTTATCATGCACCATCTGCAAAGCTTGCTCTTCCATATCGGCCTGAATGGCTTTGCGCTTTTCATTACAATCATACAAGGTAAAGGCAATATTCCGGCAGTCCGCCGCATCATCCGAAGATAATAACTGTGCCCCCAAATCAGGCTTATGCACACGGCTTCCGGCATTAATACATGGCCCCAGCACAAACCCGCAATCATATGTCGAAAGAGGCATAGACGTTTCATTCACATCCATCAAGGCCTTAATTCCGATATTCATATGAGCGTGCGGCATCGCAAAACCACTGCGCACAAAAAGCCGATTAGCCCCCGTTAGCGGCACCATATCGCACACCGTGCCTAGCGCCACAACATCCAGAAGTCCCCGCAAATTAGGCTCTACCCTGTCATCTTTATAAAAACCGCGATCCCTCAAACGATTATTAACAGCGACACAGGCCAAAAACGTGACCCCCACCGCCGCCAGCATCTCCAAACCTGAACTATCATCCTTACGCTTCGGGTTCACCACATGCCAACATTCCGGCAAACCATCTTCAGCTTCGTGATGATCAAGGATAATGATCTTAAGGCCAAGCTCTTCACCAGCCTTCACTATCTCGAAGGCCGTCGTCCCACAATCAAGCATAAAAACGATATCCGCACCGCCATCTTTTAGCTTTTGTAAAGCCTCGATATTCGGCCCATATCCTTCGCTCAAACGGTCAGGAATATAAATCGGTGCATCAATACCAACCCCTTTGAGAAAACGATAAACCACAGCCGAAGACGTCGCCCCGTCCACATCAAAATCCCCGAAAATAGCAAAGTTCTTGCCCTCTTCTATAGCAACAGCCACATCTTCTGCCATATCGCCCATGCCATTCAGGCTAAAGGGATCTGGGAAATCTTCCTTCAAAGTCGGCGCTAAAAATGCCTTCACGTCCTCTTTAGCCACGCCGCGCGAACAGATCAGCCGCGCCACAATCTCCGGCACATCAAAGCTACGTGCAATATCCTCGACTTCCGAAATCGGCGCATCAGCCAATACCCAGCGCGCCTTGTTCAGGGAAATAGAAAAATCATCTAATGTACTCATACTTCCAGCCTAAAGGATTTACTTTCGAGAATGGTAAATTTCTGCCTGCAGCGCGCCCACTTATCCACAAGCGTTGAAAATTTGACATATCCAAAAAACCAACGTATTAAATTCAAAAAATTAATAAGGAAAACAAATGGGTGACATTTTATTTCATAAAAAAATTGGCTCAGAGATATTCGATAAACTAAAAAAACACTTTCGAGAAAAAGTTAATCAAGAAGTATCGATAAAACTTATGGAGTTGCCCGTTGGAAAAGACTTTGACAAAGTGTCTATCGTCAACCGATATACTAATCAGGAAATTCCTCATGATGATACCTTCTACAACTCGCTTGTAGACACTGTAAAGGAAATGACTGACTCTTACAGCAAATCATGTTCTTTGCGTTCTGATCAACTCGGCAATCACCAGATTCTACCGAGTTGGACAGGTCACGAAGACACACAGCATATCACGGTCAATACACTAGATTGATTTAATCCAGTCTTTGCGCTTGAAATTATGCGTAGCTTCAATGCGGCGCACTGTACCTGATTTTGATCTCATCACAATCGTCGAGGTCTTCGCACCACCTGCATAACGGCGCACACCGCGCAGCATTGATCCGTCTGTTACGCCAGTAGCCGCAAACATCACATTATCACCCTTGGCAAGATCATCTGTCGTGTAAACCGCATCAAGGTCCGAAATCCCCCAACGCTCGGCGCGTGCCTTTTCATCATCATTGCGGAAGATCAAACGTCCCAAAATAGCGCCGCCAATACATTGCAAAGCCGCTGCGCCAAGTACACCTTCCGGCGCACCACCAGAACCAACATATAGATCAATCCCAGTATCAGGATCAGCCGTTGCGATCACGGCACTCACGTCACCATCACCGATCAAATTAATACGTGCACCAGTCTTACGGACATCAGCAATCAACTCTTCATGGCGTGGACGCTCAAGAATACAAACGGTTAGATCTTCAATACTACCACCTTTTTCCTTCGCCAACTTCGCCAGCACATCACCAATCGGCGCATCCAGATCAAGAATATTCGGATCAACACCCGGACCAACAGCAATTTTCTGCATATACACATCCGGCGCATTCAGAAAACCACCTTCATCTGTCATCGCCAAAACCGCCAGAGCATTCGGGCCACCAGCCGCTGTAATATCTGTCCCTTCCAGAGGATCAAGGGCAATATCAACCTTCGGACCATCGCCGAGACCAACTTCCTCACCGATATAAAGCATTGGCGCTTCATCGCGCTCGCCTTCACCGATCACAACGCGCCCTTGGATATGAAGAGAATTCAGCGCATCGCGCATCGCATCCACCGCAACCTGATCAGCGGCATGCTTATCGCCGCGCCCAACCAGCTTTGACGCCGCCAAGGCTGCTGCCTCAGTCACACGCGCTGCCTCTAACGCGATATTACGATCCATAAAACCTTCTAATTCATTACTTTGTGATGCTTTTGCTTCAGCGCTCATAATCCCGTATCCTTTTATTTTATCCGTGAATTCAGCCGCATCCTATTGGGATTGCTGAAAATTTTCAAGTTAAATATCCCGAACAACCATCAAACAAGGAGTCTCGACACAAAAATCAAGCGCTTCAATCAATTCGGCAGCCTTCACCATATCGGCATGAATAGCCTCATGTGTGGTCAACACAATCGGCACAGGCTGATCTGGATCGCGTCCATGTTGAGACATTCCTTCAACAGAGATATTATGATCACGCAAAATAGCCGAAACCTCCGCCAGCACACCCGGCTGATCCAGAACATTTAAACGAAGATAATAGCTACCCTTGCACGCACCCGCATCCAGAGGACTTAAGTCCTTAAGCTGGCTAACCGGAACACCAAATGTCGGCAAGCTTATACCGCGCGCCAGATCAATAATATCCGCCACCACAGAAGACGCCGTTGGCCCTTCCCCAGCGCCCTTCCCCGTCAGCAACGGTGTTTCCACAAAATTACCATCGACATAAACAGCATTATAAACATCCTCGATTGCACCCAAAGGACTACCGATTGGCACAACGCAAGGCTCAACCACTTGCAAAATTTCGCCATCAACCTCTTGCGCCACACCTAGCAATTTAATCCGGTAACCAAATTCAGATGCAAAAGTGATATCTGTTGCATTGATCCGACTAATGCCACTAACCGTCAAGGCTTCAAAATCCGGCTTCACGCCAAAGGCAATAGAGCTCAGGATACACAGCTTATGCGCGGCATCCACCCCTTCCACATCAAAGGTCGGGTCAGCCTCGGCATAGCCAGCTTCTTGCGCATCCTTAAGGACATCCGCAAAATCACGGCCTGTCTCGCGCATCTCAGTCAGGATATAGTTACAGGTCCCGTTCAAAATTCCGTAAACAGCCGAAAATTTATTGGCCGCGAGCCCTTCGCGCATGGCCTTGATCCCCGGAATCCCGCCAGCCACAGCGGCTTCATAATTCAGACTAACACCATTACCCTCGGCAATTTCTGCCAGCTCGTAACCATGATGAGCCACAAGAGCTTTATTCGCAGTCACAACATGCTTTTTGCCATTCAAAGCCCCGCGCACCAAATCCGCCGCCAGACCTTCCGAACCGCCAATAAGCTCAACAACACAATCCAGATCATCGCGCGCCGCCATATCGCCTGCATCATCCACCCAGTCATAGTTTGAGAGATCAACACCGCGATCCTTGTTTTTGCTGCGTGCCGATACAGCCATAATCTCAATTGGACGTCCCGCCCGCGCAGCAATTATATCCGCATTTTGCGTCAGAATTTTTATAACTCCAGTGCCCACAGTGCCCAATCCGGCAATACCAATTTTGAATGCGTCAGTCATAACTCTCTTTTCTTTTTTCAATGAACCAGCTCACATGTCTTACAAGTCTTTACGCCTTCTTTCAAGACCGATATAGTCTGGCCTGAAAATTGCTTAACAGTGTTCCGGTTTAAATTTCGGTGAGAGTAGACAAGTATGACCAAAGAGCAAAAAGAACACCCTTTTGATCCCATAGCCTTCGGGCAATCTGTGCTTCACGCCTATGAAAAAGCGCAGCCTCTTTGGGAAGAGTACTTGGAGCGCTATGATCCCGATAGCACAATCGAGCAATTCTCGCATATTAATTTCGACCCCCTGAACGTGCGGCAAATATGGCTGGAATATATGGACAGACTTGCCGTTAACCCCGAAAAATTCATCGAAATCCAAACCGAATATATGCAGGACTGGATGAAATTGATGCAAGACAGTGTCAATCGTTTCATGGGGCAGAAAACTGGAGCATCCTCTGATGATACGGGCAATAATGACCGCCGCTTTAGAGCCCCCGAATGGCAAGAAAGCGCGATTTTTGATTTCATCAAGAAATCCTATCTCATGACCTGCAACCATATAGACAAGGCCATTAACGAGGTAGAAGGCCTGAGTGAAGAACAAAAACGTCGCTTATCCTTTCAGGCAAAGCTTTTCACCGATGCCCTATCCCCCAGCAACTTTGTCCTGACCAACCCCGAAGTCCTGAAAGAAACCATTGATTCAGGCGGCGAAAACCTTGTCAGAGGCTTTGAAAACCTGATCGAAGATTTAAAAAGAGGCCATGGAGAGCTCAATATCTCTACCACCAATAACAAAGCCTTTAAGCTCGGTGAAAATATTGCCGTCACCAAAGGCTCGGTCATCTATGAAAATGACTTGATGCAACTCATCCAATACGAACCGAAAAAAGATAAAGTCTTTAAAACACCCCTACTAATTGTGCCGCCTTGGATCAATAAATATTACATTCTTGATCTCGCCGCCGGAAAATCAATGATTGAATGGGCGCTGGAACAAGGCCATAGCGTTTTTACCATTTCATGGGTCAACCCCACGCCAAAACTCGCGGAAAAGCGTTTTGAGGATTACATGACAGAAGGCGTTCTGGAAGCCCTCGACCAGATCAAGAAAATCAGCGGCGAGGACTCTGTTAATGCTGTAGGCTATTGCCTTGGCGGCACGCTACTGGCAATTACGCTAGCCTATCTTCACGCCAAGAAAAAAGGAGATCACATCAATAGCGCCACGTTCTTAACGACATTGCTGGATTTCGAGCACGCAGGCGATATGAAGCTGTTCCTTGGCGATGATCAAATTGAACTGATCGAAAAAGGCATGATGGAAAAAGGCGTTTTGTCCGGCAAGGAAATGCAGCGCACATTCAGCCTCATGCGCTCCAATGATCTAATCTGGTCATTTGTGGTAAATAATTACCTGCTGGGGCGCGAGCCATTCCCCTTTGACCTGCTCTATTGGAATGATGACTGCACGAATATGCCCGCAAAAATGCACAGCTTTTACCTGCGCAATATGTACCGTGATAATGCCCTCATAAAACCCGGTAAGCTTGATATGCTGGGCACACCCATCGATCTGGGCAAGATCAACACGCCGTGCTATTTCCTCTCCACCAAGGAAGATCACATCGCGCCGTGGATTGCCACCTATGAGGGCACAAAACTCCTCAAGAGCAACAACATCACTTTCACCCTTGCCGCGTCCGGACATATCGCAGGCGTGGTAAACCCGCCGAAGAAAAATAAATATTGCTACTGGGTGAATGATAAAAACCCGAAAAACCCGCAAGACTGGATGGATAAGGCCGAGCAACATGATGGCTCGTGGTGGCCGCACTGGCAAAACTGGATCAAGGGCAAAAGCGGCAAGAAAGTCACCCCTCTCATCCCTGCCAAAGGCATCGAACCCGCCCCGGGAAGATATGTTAAGGTGCGGGTTTAGTGATGAACTTAAAAAAGCTTCCAACACTTTTAGCTGAAATATTTATCTTTTGGGCTTGGTCAGGAAGAAAAACAACACTTATAAGAGCAGACCTGCATTCAGAATCAACACGCTTTGTTCTGCACGATGACGATATTTCCAATATCAAATCTTTGGAGAATAATAGATTAGAAATCAACCTTACAGAAGAATGTCTTAAGAGGCTCAAATTGCAAATACATGCCTTTAAAGATGCAACATTCTTTTTGGTTTACATACCACCAAAACAAAAAGAAATTTTAATTTCTAAAACTGCAAACTACAAAGAAATACTATACGATAACAAGTTACTAATCACCGCTAAAAACTCGAGAGATTTTGAGCGCAAAAAACAGCATTTATCAAAGTTCATTCAAGATTAGGTACCCCTCTCCGCTCTAGTCGTTTCGCTTTATTTTGTGACAAGGCGCAAGCGACGAAGCGTAGAAACCTACGTGAGGAGCGAAGCAACGCTGCTCACAAGATAAATGGGAATGACTATGAGACCTTCAAAAAATTCTGCGGCTCATTGGAAAAGGAATGAGCGCGCTGCACTCCGTTATCATTGACAACGATCTTCTGAACCCAGATATAGCCATGATCATCAATCTCGTCGATGGTCATAACATCCCCTTCACAGGCACGAATAGCCTCAACGCTATCGGGGCGTAAGCCACCATAGACCCATTCGGGGATATGCAGAACTTTGACGCTATCGCCCTCATTAAGCATATTGCCTTCTTTATCAAACGGGTCTAGCTCGTGGATATCACCACATTCACATTGATTACACATTCTTTTTATCCTCTTTTTTCGGAAATAAGCTATGCCATGTTTTGTAACTGCTTATCAACAATAAAAATAATGAGCAGATAGCATTCATTAGCAACAAACGATTTGTATTTATATATATTTCATCCATAGCACCAACCAGATTAACTGCATCTGCTTCCGTATTATTTTCAAAAATTGCATGCTTAATGTCGTGACGCATAAATGCCATATCAGTCGGATCTTCATAGACAATAAACATGAGAGATATTAGGACCGTAAAAAAGCTATATAAAAACAGAAAAAGCCAGAAGAAGTTCTTACACATTCCTCTTATGCTCCTGTCCTAATGCCGCGTAATGCGGGGAAGACCACTTAATATAGTCAAGCTCTTCCTGTGTCAAATCCCGCATATATTTCGCTGGACGCCCCGCCCAAAGCTGCCCTTTGGGTACGCGCTTATTCGGCGTAAGTAAGGCACCTGCAGCCAGCATCGCATGCCCCTCAACCACCGCGCCATCCATCACACAGGCCTGCATCCCGACAAAGCCAAAATCCTCAACTGTGCAAGCATGAAGGATTGCCGCATGCCCGACCGTCACATCATCCCCGACATAGGTGCCGGAAAAATCTGTCGTCACATGAATGACTGTGCCGTCCTGAATATTGGTACGCTTGCCGATCTTGATATCATTCACATCCCCGCGCAGCACACAATTATACCAGATATTGCTCTGCTCCCCGATCTCAACATCACCAATCACACTGGCCGAGGGCGCAATAAACACACTCTCGTGAATTTTTGGCATAATCTCCTTATAGGGCAGAATAAACTGGCTCATTACTTATAAAGCTCCGGCTTCATGCAATATAGCTTCGGAGAGAAAGCAGGGTTCTCAGGCAAATCCAGCTTGAAATAATCCGCAGGCTTATTTTCAAAATCTGTGACTACATCAATCATTAACGTCTTGGCCTTGTGCGGGATTTGAATTGTATCATTAATCTGAACGGGCGTTATAACTTGTATGACCATCGCATCAGGGTCTTTAACCTTTACCGAAAGCTTAGCCTTCAAGGTTTCTCCGTCTTCGGAAAAGCTCAAACTATAATCGTAATTCGGTGTTGGCGCTTGAATAACGCCTATAAGCTGCGCCGTATAGCTATCGGTCGGCGCAAATGTCTGCACATCCATATATTCCAAGGCAAATTCTTCATACGCACATTCCCCCGCCCTAGCGGTAAAAGGAAAAGCAACGAGCAATAAAATAAGTAATAATTTTTTCATCATGAAATCACTATAAACAAAAAAACACCCCACAAGGAAGTTTTTATGCGGGGAGCTTGAATTTTCTCATCTATCAATATTCTATTCTACAACGTTTGTTCCCCAACCATCATACTCACCCCCATATCTTTTCGCCAAATCCTCAAAACAAATTCTTAAACTTTCTAACTTAGATAAATCCGGAACTAATGACTTGACGGCCTGAACAGTATAATCACTAGAGTTTTCATCAGTACTCTCAGAAACGCTAACTTCAAAACCATCTCGGCTCAAAACTTGTGCTAAATTTTCTGCTGTTATTTGATCAGGAAGATAAAAAAAGAAAAAATCAATATTATGAGGTTTACTCAAATTAGATCCATGGATTTCAAGCTGCTCAATGACCATCGCATCTTTACTAGAGGCAATTGTCTGAGCTTTGACAGGTTTAAGAAAGTCAAATAACCCCATACTTCCTTCTTCTAAAAAGACTGCGCCACATAAAGCGGCGCAGAATATAAAAATTATTAACGCTTAGCCCACTGCTTGGTACGACGCGCCTTGTGCTTACCAACCTTCTTACGTTCAACGATACGATCATCACGGGTCAGCATACCAGCCTTCTTCAAGGACGGACGTAAATCCGGCTCGAAGTTTTCAAGCGCACGTGAAATACCGTGACGAACAGCACCAGCTTGACCGGAAAGACCACCACCTTTAACTGTGCACATCACATCGAATTGACCAACGCGGTTCGAAGCCAGAAAAGGCTGGTTCAAAATCAGGCGGTGTGTATTTCTTGAGAAATAATCGCCCTGATCCAGACCATTTACTGAAACCTTACCAGAGCCAGGCTTGATCCATACACGGGCAACAGCATCTTTACGACGACCTGTTGCATAGGCACGACCTTGCTTGTCTAATTTAGGCTCTTTCTTTTCTGCCACTGCCACAGTTGTCGCAGGCGCATCAGCTTTCTTTTCTTCTTTGGCATCAGCTTTAACAGCACTGCCAATATCTTTCAGATCTTTGATTGCTTCATCTTTTTTATCAGCCATGATCTATCCTTACCTCTTATTCTTTGGGTTCATACCTGCAACATCCAAAACTTCCGGCTTTTGCGCCTCGTGTGGATGTTCTGTACCAGCATAAACACGTAAATTTTTGAATACCTGACGACCTAACGGGCCTTTTGGCAACATACGCTCAACAGCCTTCTCAACCACGCGCTCAGGGTGTTTACCATCTAGGATCTGACCTTTGCTGCGTTGCTTGATCCCACCGGGATAACCTGTATGCCAGTAAAAAATATCCTGATCACGTTTTTTACCTGTCAGGCGAACCTTATCGGCGTTAATTACAATAACATTATCCCCGCAGTCGACATGAGGTGTGAATTCAGGCTTGTGCTTACCACGCAAACGCAAGGCAATAATGCTCGCCAGACGACCAAGAACAACATCTTGAGCATCAACAATGATCCACTTTTTCTCAACTTCTGCAGGTTTCGCGGAATATGTCTTCATCTTCCAATGACCTTCTTATAACAGTTTCAATTAATGTGATGCGCTTTATGGCTCATGAAAACAACATTGTCAATAAAATTTTTGTTTAAAAACAACGAAATATAGTAACGGTATTATATTACCTCACCCTTAATCCATACCGCAAAACCCTCATGCGCATGCTCAATATTCATCGACACAACACAGGGAACATCATAGCTATGTTGTTCGACTACCACCTCTTTCACTTTTTCAAAATTCTCCTGCGTTGTTTTATAGATCACCGCAACCTCTAGCCCCTCTTCTATTTCACCTTCCCACCAATACATCGTCTCATGCGCCGAAAAGATATTCGCGCACGCCACAAGCTTCTGTTCAATCAAAGCCTTAGAGACAATCTTGGCCTCCTCATTACTCGGATAAGTCACATAAATGATAATGTTCATAAATCGCTACTTCTTTTAATTATCCCCAATTATAGTTGTTTGGCTTTACTTTGTGACAAGGCGCAAGTAACGAAGTGTAGTAACCTACATGAGGAACGAAGCAACGCTGTCACAAAGTAAATGCAAATAACTATATCATAGAGCAATGATTGACGAGATGCACATCAAAAACTTCCAAAACATGCTGGATGCCAAAGCCATCCTAACCAAAGATTCTGATCTCGAACCTTACGAAAAAGGCTGGCGCGGTGATCACGGCAAAGCAGCACTTGTCCTACGCCCAACATCTACCGAAGAAGTTTCAAAAATCGTAAGCTACTGCGCTAAAAACAATATCCCCCTTATTCCGCAGTCCGGCAATACAGGCCTGATGCAAGGATCCACACCGGACGACACAGGCAGCCAAATCCTGCTCAGTTTTGACCGGATGAATGAGATATATGAGATTGATCCGGTTAATGCTTCCGCCCATATTGGCGCAGGGTGCAAGCTCTCCAAACTCAATGAAGCGTGCGAAGAATATGGCCTACACTTCCCCATCGATATAGGCTCCGATCCATGCCTTGGCGGTATGACCTCTACCAATTCCGGCGGCTCAAGATACTTGAAATATGGCGGCGTACGCGAAAACACACTGGGCCTAAAAGTCGTTTTAGGAGACGAAGATGGAACAATCCTAGATTTGCTCGCACCCTTGCACAAAAACAACGTCGGCCCAGACCTGAAACACCTTTTCATTGGCACTTGCGGCCCATTCGGCCTAGTGACTGAAATCATAGTCAAATTAGCGCCGACTTTAAAACAACAAGCCACCGCCCTGCTCGTGCCAAAAGACATGGACTCGATCAACACACTCCTGACTGAAATTGAAAGCCGCCTTGGTACATATCTCAGCGCCTTTGAAGGCATGTCCGGCGAAGCTATGAAACGCGGCATAGAGCATAACCCAAATTTGAGTAATCCTTTTGCCCCCGAAGGCATCCCCGACTATGCCCTGCTCGTTGAAATCAGCCGGACATGGCACCCCCGCGCAGGCGAACAATCTCTGGACGATGTCCTTGAAGCCACCCTCGCGGAAATCTGGGAACTCGCCGATGAGCCACTAGCCAATGCCGTCATCGGCGCACCAGAAAAGCTTTGGGAACTGCGCCACAGTCTCTCCGAAGGCACACAAAAATCCGGCAAGCTCATGGGCTTTGACATCTCCTTCAAACGCGGCGATTTTATCAAGTTCAAAGCCGATATGACACAATATCTGCAAGACCACCACCCGCATATCACTATTTGTGACTTCGGCCATATTGGTGACGGTGGTGTGCATTTTTCTCTGGTTATCCCGTATAACCATGAACACGCCAAGGATACTGAATTTCAAAAATCTTTACGAAAAACCGTCTTTGATATCGTGGTCAAAGATTTCAACGGTAGCTTCAGTGCCGAACATTCATTGGGACGCATTAACCTGCAAGCTTATCAGGACTACACGCCCAAAGAAGTTCAGCAGATCAACAAAAAAATCAAATCCCTACTCTCTCCGGCCTCGATATCTGCAATTGATCTGTAATTAACGCTTTGAGGAAACAATAAAAAAAGATATTATAACGCCCGAGGGAAACTACTAACGGCATTTTGAAACTTGTCTTTTTTATCCAGAGATAAACCGCCACCGTATGACTTAAGCGCCTTTTCCATTTTAATGGTTGAGGATTCCTCTTATATGCACTCCCTCTTTTCCTCCATGCTAAAGGTTTTTGGCGTTGGTGACATTATGACCTGCGATAATGCAAAGGATGCTATTGAACTCCTAACCATCACACAAGCCAGAACAAAAAGCCGTTATATCAATAAAGTCGATATCGTCATCACGGACTGGCTCATGCCCCAAGGATCAGGCGAAGACCTTATAAAATGGATCAGAAGTCACGAAAAAGACTCCATACGTTTCCTACCCATTATCGTAACAAGCGGCTACACAACCGAATATGTCACCAATAAGTGCCGTGATCTGGGCGTAAATGAAACTCTTGTCAAACCTATCTCCGGGACATCTCTGGCTGCACGAATATGCTCCGTCATCGCCAAACCCCGTCCCTTTATTCAATCAGAAGATTACTTCGGCCCTGACCGTAGACGACAAGAAATGGTTTTTGCCGGAGAAGAACGACGCAAACAAGTACCCAAAATTGTTGAGGTCGAACCATGAGCGAGACCAAACCACACCAAGTTATCTTGTTTAAAATCAAGAATTACCTGATCCAGAAAATCGGCTTTAATCACCCTAGCCCCGAAGACGGTGAAATTGATCCTGAAAGCATTGAAAAAGCCGATAAAATGATCGATAAGCTCTGCGAGCATTGTTTGGATTCAATCGGCGCCAATCTGGAGGAACTTAATAAGCGCTGGGTCAAGATGCGCGATATGCCCGTATCAGAAGAACGCACAGAACTCGGCAAGGAAATTTTCACTTTCTCACATGAAATCAAGGATATAGCCTCTTTATGCGGTTATTCTCTCTGCGCCTATTTTGCTGAATCTTTACGTGATTATATTGAAAAAACCGAGCCAAACTTGAAAAACCAACGCATCATCATTCAGGCCCACATCGACGCCATGACTGTGGTTCATAAACAGGATCTCAAGGAAGACGGCGGCCCAGCAGCCGAAGAACTCAAGAAAATGGTCAAAGTCGCCATCGAGAAATACAGCTAATATAAATCACCCTGATTAGGGGCCAGATACAACAGGATATATCATTTCCAAATATTCAGGGTCCTCCCCGGCATCCAGATAGAAAGAGCATCTTTTTAGCTGTTCATCAGAATCACAAGGATGTTGCCGAACATCAGTACATGATAAATAAGGTGAATCAGGCGGATAGTTCAAATCACCCATAAAATTCTCCGAATAATAATTAAAGATATACATCGTCACTTGTTCTTCTTCGGATAGACACCCACCTAGAGTATTACGCACAGGCTCCTCAAATGAAACAACAATCTGATTATTAGCATTCACTTCAAGCGATACTGACGGGCTTTCCGGAGAATAACCTGCATCATTTAAAGACATAGCCTTAAAATTCTGCAATACCGGCCTTGGCATAATAGTTACATCCACAGGAATTTGCCCCCCCACTGCTGGCTCTTCATGGTTATCATAGGCGCTAACATAGAAACGGTATTGTCCCGGCCCACTTTGTTTTGGATACGTTGTTACAGATGATCCTGAAAATGCTGTCATTTCAAGACACGCTCCGGAAGGATACACACTCCCAAAAGGCACAACAGGAGTAAAAATCATTATATAATCATCTGCATCCTGATCACTCAATGCGCTATCAAAACACATTGTATATGGCACACCTTCCATTATAGTCGCACTAAACTTCTGACCATCATAAACAGGAGGGTGATTTACAGCAAAAAGATCTTCAGGCAAAATTGTGACATTTACACGCTGCGTTGAAACGGCACCATGCTCATCTGTGACACTGTACAAAAAACTAGAGTTCAGTTGTTCTTCACCATCAGGAACAACACCCGTATCAACCCATAAATTAATCGTATTATTATCGAGGTTAATAGAAGCAGAACCAATACTCAAATCCTGATATCCTACAAGAAATATATCATCACCATCCAGATCATAAGCACCTGACATAACGTTATAATCAGACAGAAACTCATTTTCTCTTAATGTCAGATTATGTTTTTGTAAAATCGGCTTCTGGTTATTTTCCGGTTCCGGATCAGGCTCATCTGCAACTTCATTAATCGTAATATTAATGCGTTGTGTTGACTCACCGCCATGTTCGTCCCTTACAGTATATAAAACACTTGTTGAACCAAGTTGGTTATATCCCACACAGAGCTGAAGTGTATCATCCGCATTTACAACCGCCGTAACAGGAATTGGATCTTGCTGCTGCGCATCTATCAGATGCATATCCGCATTATCTCCATCCGGATCATTTGCACCATTCAACACCGTAATGGTTTTACATGCCCCCTCATCCAGAGAAACACTCAATTTTTGCAATTCCGGCGGGATATTATCCTGCGCACTTACAACACCTGTAAATGCTGCACCAACAAGAAACGCCGCAGCGCCTGTATTAACTTTTTTACTCATAGTGATTACCCGTTCATGATTCCGTTTCCTCGAGTCTCTAGCCCAAACAAATTTAAAATGCAATTGCCTAATATAATTTTCTTGCTTAATACACGCATTGCTTTATCACTAAAATCATGACCCATAACAAACGAAAAGCATTCCTATATTGCTTTTTAGGTTTGGCCAGCCTAGCCAGCCTTACATGGCCGTCCACCTCCTTTGCACAAAAATCAGCCGATGAAATTACAGAAAAAATATCAAAATTTTTAAATATGCCTAAAAACAGGTTAGTTCTGGAATGCCCCGGTAAATCTATTGATTTTCCAGTTTTAAATGACAAAAAAGCCATGAGATTTTGCCTTGAGCGCTCCCAGCAACAGCAACGCTGCGAAGTGGCAATCAAAGGTCTTAAGCGATCACCCAAAGAGCAAAAAATATCCTATGAAACTCTAATTGAAAACAGCGCCTCAAAACCGGAAAAATGGTTTAGCATCATGCAAATCCACTCTTTCCCTGACCAAGGCGAAAAATGGCGTTGTCCACCTTTTTCATTAGAATATCACAATAATACAATCCGGTTATTTAACCGTTATGACCCTTATGAAATTTCAAAAACCACAGGATATAATTGCGCCGAAGCTGGAAGCACTATAACAAGTCAAAATGTTTTCAAAGATAGCTCCGCCTCCGGCTGGATAAAACTGGCTTTTGATCTGGCCTTATCTCACAAGGAAGACGGAAAAATAAAAACCACTATGAATGGCCGGACCTTTCCTGTACTAAGGGGATCCAATATCTATAACGATAAACAAGATCCTTTTTTAAAATTTGGGATTTACAAACCAACCAGTTGGGACAAAAACCATAAAATATCCTGCGTAACTTATCGCGATATAGACATATCCGGCATGAGTGAATAGAATAAACAAAACAATTCTAATAACACTTTTTCTCTGCGTAATTTTTTGAAACCTGTATGAAGCACTGGGCTTTGTTTTGACACACAAAAGCACCTATTTTGTGGCTATTGCAGCCGCGGCATTATGCACCCTCACAGCCATGAACGCTGTGATTGGCTATGCGCATGCCAAAGAGCCCCCCACAGTAGAAGAAATCCAGAGACAACACTCAGTACTAACCCGCACAAATCCATCCTATGATAGTGAAGGCATACAATTTGCCAATTTTATCCTGCTGCCCTCCATAGATAATTCTATTGAATATAATGATAATATATTCTCGACCAGCGCAGGCAGACAAACAGACCGCGTTTTTATTTTTCGACCCGAGGCCATTTTAAGCTCTACCTTCAACAGACATTTCCTGGGGGCCAGCGCCTATATCGAACACGGCAAACACCAAGATTTTACAGGCGAGAATTACACAGATGCACAAGGAGCCTTCTCCGGCAGGCTGGATATTATCGGTGACTTTTCGGTGCCCCTGAAACTAAAATATGAACGCAGCCATATCAAACGCGGCGTTCCCGATGAAAATAACGTGCTTAAGCCAACCATTGTCAAAACATCCACAGCCGTAACCGGATTTGATTTTAACGGCCAACAACTCTCCGGCGTCTTTCGTGCAGCTTTGGAACAATACAGATTTAAGGATAACGCCACCCCGAATGGCTTTGTCGATAATTCAGACAGAGACCGCAGGGAAGTCACATTCGCAACCTATATGGGCTTATCACAAGATCGTCTCTTCGCCCCTTACGGCTATGTCGAGCATAAAGACATCAGTTACAGACGCAGCATTGATGATAATGGCTTCCGCCGTTCATCCCAAAGTTATGATACAGGTTTTGGTCTGAATATTCGTCTCTCAGGTGTTTTGAGCGCCAAACTCCAAGCTGGCTATAATCACCGGAAATTTGATGATAACCGCTTTGATGATATTAACGGCCTTACCTATAACGCCAATCTGGTCTGGGAACCTTCTACGCTTCTGGCACTGAATGCCAATACCCAAAGAACCATCGAAGAATCGACACTCAGCAACTTCTCCGCCAGTGTCGATGATAATTATGCCCTGAAGGCCACATATGAACTTCTACCCAATGTTTTAGTCAAACCGGGTGTCTCTTATCTCCTGAAAGATTACGAAGGCTCAGGCACAAGAGAGCTAAAACGCTTTACAGGTGATATGGGCGTAACATATAAGCTAAACAGAAAATTATGGGCAAACGCCAATTATGAGTATATAAAACAAAGAGAAGACGTAGGAACTTCAAGTAGCAATAATTTTGAAAATAATATATACACATTATCATTAAAGCTGAAATTATAAGAATTATGAGAACAAAACTAAAAATACTTTCCCCGATATTTGCACTTCTGCTGCTCGCAGCTTGCGCCTCGACCACGCCGCATGGAACAATGCCAACCCCTGCAGATAATGCCGCACTAGGCAGCACTATCGGCGAATATGTTTTAGGCACAGGCGATAAAATCAGCCTTATCGTCTTTGGGCACCCTGACCTATCGGGTGAATTTGCCGTCGGATCATCGGGCAGTATTTCATTTCCCCTTATCAAGGAAACCAAAGTTACCGGCCTAACGACAAAGGAACTCGAAGAACTCATCACCAATAAGCTCTCGCCGCAATATCTGGTCGACCCGAAAGTCAGCGTCGAGATTATTGATTACCGCGATATTTTTATCCTTGGCGAAGTGCGTACACCGGGAAAATATGACTTTATCCCCGGCATCACCGTACAAAAAGCCGTAGCCGTAGCAGGCGGTTATACATACCGCGCACAAGAAAACAGCGCCGAACTGACCCGTCAGATTGACAGCCGCATTACAACCAAAATTGTAAATGACAAACAAATTCTAGCTCCGGGAGATACGATTGTAATCAAACGCCGCTGGTTCTAAAATCCCCCTTCGACTACTTAAGTAAAAAACGGAAAAACCACCTATGCCACAGGACGAAAAGAAGGATTATTCAACCATTAGCCTAGCCGATCTCATCGGTATCTTGGTCAGGCGCAAAGTGATTATCTTTCTTTGTGTGTGTATCGCATTCGGCCTTTCTGCCGTCTACATAAAAACTGAGGCCAAACTCTACGAAGCCACCGCCGTTTTGATGCTGGAACAACAAAAGAAAAACCTCCAGATCGAAGCGATTGTATCGGGCGTTGATCTTGACCCCTCCTTCGTGGCCTCGGAAATCCAGATTTTATCCTCCCGTAATTTGATGGGACAAGTCCTGGAAAAACTGAATTTATTCTCTGCCCCCGCTTCGGTTTATAACCCTGAAAACAAAATCAAAGCTTTGCTGAAATTCGGCAATAAAAAGAAAGATAAGCCCGAATTCAAAAGCACCACAATCAGCGAGGACGAGAAAAAGAAAAGCGCGCGCAATAAAATGATTGATTACTCACTGCGCTATCTGGAAGTTGCCCAGATTGAAAAATCCCGTGCCATTGAGATTAGCTTCACCTCTCATATCCCTGAGATTGCCGAGCAAGTTACCAATAAAATTGCCGAGACCTATATCGCACGCCAAATCTCTCAAGGTGATCAAACCATTTCACAAGCCAATTCATGGCTGGCTGATCGCGTGAAGATATTACAGGAGAAAGTGGCCGAGGCCGAGAGAAAGATTGTTGAATACCAAAAGCAAGCCGGCATTATTGATAGCCGCGGCATCGACCTGATCGAGCAAGATATCTCACAGCTCAGCAATGCCCTGATCACAGCCAGAGCAGAACTCGCAAAAGCACAATCAAATCTCGATGAAATCCAAGGCGTTAAGTCCATTGACTCAATCCCCTCGGTTCTGGCCTCACCGCTCATTCAAAGGTTGCGCGAAAGACAAGCCGTCAGCATAGATGAATACCGCTCGCTGCAAAAACAATATGGTGAAGAGCACCCAGAAATGGTGGCAGCCAAATCCCGCGTCAGTGAAATCAGAAGCGAAATCAGCAAAGAAATTGCCCGCATCAAAAAAAGCATATCCAGCTCTCACAAAATCGCCGAGCGCAATGTAAACGAAATTGAGAGCCAGCTTGAAAAGCTTAAAGAGCAATATAACGCCTACAAATCCAATACAATCGAGGTCCAGGCCTTGGAACGCGAAGCCAAAGCCAACCGCGACCTGCTGGAAACTTTAAATTTGCGCTGGAAAGAGGTTCAAGCCCAGCAAGAAGACAATACTTTGGATGAACCCTACGCCAAAATCATCTCCGAAGCTGTAACCCCCGCCTACCCCAAAAGCCCTAAAACCAAAATTGTACTGGCCATGGGCATTATTGCAGGTCTCGGACTTGGCATAGCTCTGGCCATTGCCATCGAATTCCTGCAAACCGGAATTTATAACGGCAAGCAACTACAGGGCATCACAGGCCTGCCAAACCTGACCCGCCTAAGAAAACAAAACCTCAGAGGCGTTGCATCCGTAGAAAAAGTTCTCAGATACCCGCAGGACCGCCAATTATCACCATATATGGAATCCATACGCGAGGTATCGTCGTACCTGAAAAACTATCTTGAAAAAGACAGTCAAAAGAAAATCTTCAATTTCATGTCCCTCTCACGCGGTGATGAGCGCCGCCATATGCTAACCTGTCTGGCACAGCAAATGGCCCTCGAAGATATCAAAGTCTGCCTGATCGATTTTGATATGCGCGATGAAACCCTCACACGCGCCCTTGGCAATGCCGATGAACCGGGCTTGACTGATTTGATGCAAAAGAAAGTCAAGCTCGAGAACATGCCAAAATCAAGGGAAGACTATTCCTTTGATTTTATTAGTTACGGCAGGTCCAGAGACTTGAACGTTATCCGTCAAACACAGGCATGGAATGCCCTGCACAAAGATTTGATTGCCCATTATGATATTATTCTTGTAAACCCACCAAATGCAGAATTTATATCCGACATAGAAATCCTGTCCAAATGCAGCAAAACCATTTTATGCGTTAAATACATGAAAACCCCTGTAAAGCTTGTATATTTCTGCCTGAATGCCCTTGATCAAATGGGATTTGAAGTTATCGCCACAATGATCACCTCTGCTAAAAAATCATCACAAGCCATGTGAAACAAATGAAAACGGCCCTCGATGCACCTAAACTCATTCTTATTTTTTGCCTCTACCTCTCTTTGATCAGGGCAACCAATATCGGCCTTTTCTTACCCTCTGATGAGCTTGAACTTGGAAATATTGATTACTCCATAACAAAATATATGAATTATCTGATCCTCTTAGGCGTTCTAGGATATTTGTTTCTGGAGAATAATTACAAACCCGTCATTGAAAAGCTCTTATCGCCTTCAGTTACGCTTTTTATAATAATATGTCTGATATCAATTGTCTTTTCGATTGATCGCGTTCAATCCTTCAAATTCATGATCGTAGTAACGGCCATTTCCCTGCCAGTCATCCTGTACGCCCATAAATTCAGCTACGACGAACTCCTGACACATATCAGCTATTTCTCCCTAGCCCTATGTTTTATATGCCTGATTTATATTCTAATTATGCCGCAATATGGAATAATGTCAGGAAAACACGCAGGCGCATGGAGAGGCTTATTTGCTCATAAAAATATCTTTGGCCCTTTCTTTGCCATCGTGTTTTACTTCTTTTTGGATAGATTTTACTCGGAACAACTCTTACTCAGAATGCTTTTCCTGCTCGCCATGCTGATTTCTATTATATTTGTTATCATGTGCAAATCTTCAACAGCCGTCATCGGCTTTGTCCTCATGGGCGCTGTCTATGCCGTTTTACAAGTCCTGTACCGCATGCCTAATCTTTGGGAAAGAATTGCCATCATCCTTGCCGCCATAACAATTATAACATCCATCTTTGTTTTAGGCAGCGACATGCTCGCTGAAATCATACTCCAAACCACAGGCAAGGATATGTCCCTGAGCGGGCGAACAAATATCTGGATTCCCTTAATTGAAATGAGTTACGAACGGCCCGTATTCGGCTGGGGGTTAGGCATGGCGCAACGCTCGGAATTCATGGAACGCATCCATGGCGCCGTTAACTTTGAAGTCCAAAGCTCTCATAATTCCTATCTTGATCTGATCATAGGGATTGGCTATCCAGGAACATTGATTTTCATGATCTTTATCCTGAAAGCCTCTTTGAACGCCCTGTGTTATGAGCCCGAAAACAGAAAAGAGATAAACCGCTACGCCCTCATCTTTAGCCAAATGATCATGATGCTGATTATCGCCTCCACATCCAGCTACGTGCTTTTAGGTCGCTCGATCTTCTGGCTGTTCATGCTGCTCTCTATTTTGATGCTTCATGAACATAAATATCACAAGAAATCCTTATAACCACGCAAAAGCCCCCTAAAATAGTAGAATTTCCATCGCGACCAAAACCGGAACTTAGAGCGTTTCATCAGAAATGTGAGCGGATAAACACACGCCCAAATCACGAATAAAACCAGAATTTCAAGAAGTACAGGCACGAAATCCGGCATATGTCTGGGGTAGTTCTGCTTTCCCGTTGCAAATATTCCATAGCCCAAACGCTCGGCACGGCGGATAATCCAATCCTCCGTAGCCGTTTCCTTTTTCACCAAATGCTTTACAACCGCATCGGCATTGAAATAACTCTTAAATCCCTTAGCATAGGCGCGCTTGGCAAGATCCGTTTCCTCCCCCATTGCATAAAACTTGGCAGGCGTAGGACCGATACGCTCGTCAAAATTCAAACCCTCATCAAAGATAGCTTTACGCATCGCCATATTCGGCCCCCAAACCTTCCCCGGATCACAAGCTCCAGAAACCATATCCTCATCATGCAAAGCATAAGTAGAACCCACAGGCACGCCCCATGCACTTAAATCTGGATCAAGCTCTTTTTCCCAATACCCTTTAATAAAACCGGAAAACACACTGTAATCAGGATTTTGAGCGGCACATTCAACCATTTTATCCATCCAGTCCGGCGCAACCTCAACATCATCATCCGAAAAGATAATCAAATCTGCTTTGATATTGCGCACAGCCATATTCTGCGCCTTGGATTTACCAGGCGTTGTGCAATCCAAAACCTTCAGCGGCAAGCGATCCTCATAGGACTGGACAATCTCTTTCGTCTTATCCGTGCTGTTATTATTCACCACCACAATACGCCATTCACCCTCTTTCAAAGCCGTCTGCTTGGCCATCTCGCATAGTGAATCCAGCGTCCTGCCAATACGCTTTTCAGAATTATACGTTGCAATAATAATCTCTGCTTTCATAGCCATACCTTCTAGCGTTTCCCTGGCAAATCCCATCTCTGTTTGATTTGAGACAATATCTGATCAACCAGCATCCTGCCTCCATCATAGGATAAATGATTATCATCCCGATAATAAAATACATCTTTATCAATCGAAATACATCGCCCCTGAACCTTTGTATTACAAAACAGCTTTTCTGGATAAACACGGATCAAATTCTGATGATCTGCAATGGCATCATATACTGCATAAGAACTTTCATTACGCTCTTGGAACACCTCATAAGAGGTTGAGATTGGATAAGTCTTAAGCCAATTCTCAAGCGCATCTTCATCCCTTGGTGCCAATTTCACAAAGCGTTTTGGCACATCCCAGCCAACTTCCGGCACAGGATAAATCAGCACAACTTTTTGCCCATCCGCCAAAAGCTTTTTAATCGTTTCCTTTACCTTCTTGGATAAGGCCTTCGCATAAATCTGATACTCTTCATGGCTCATTTTTGTTGGTGCATTTTTAGTAAAACCACCACCTTCCTGATTATCAAACGGCGCATAATTCAAATGAAATGGCAAACGTGATCCAAATATAATGATAGGATTATAATAGCTATTTATAATGCTTAAACGTGCCTGATTATAGACTTTGTTACATTCCACAAGACCACGCTTAGGCATATCAATATCCAGCGCAAACATACAGCCACTGCCGATTAATGGCACGATACCAACACTTTCACCATCTAACGCATCCATGAACGGCTTGGTCAACGGCCGCAAATGGGAATCTCCTATTGTTACAAAAATATGATCAGCTTTTTTCTGTCCCAAATGGCAAGGCTTTTGATCCGCATAATAATTCGCACAATTCAAATCACCATCCTCTACCAAAGCGCCATGACTAATCTCCGCCCCCGCTGCCTTGGCAAAAACACCGGGGAAACGCTCGGGCAAGCCATCCTTACTATAACCATATAGGCCAAAGGCCAGAAAACCAAATGTGCCTATTGCTGCAATCATCCAGATCACAGATTTGCTAACCTTTTGCCGATTACGCGTTGGCTGCTCAACAAAGAAATACGTCAAAGCCGCCAACACAATGGATAAACCAATCCAGCCCAGCTTCTCCAGCCCAGAAGGATGATCAATTGCCACAATACGGGCAAAGGCAAATATTGGTTGATGCCACAAATACAGTGAATAGGAAATCAAACCAATCCAAACAACTGGCGGAAATTTCAAAAGCCATGATACAGGATCAGACCCACCCGCATAACGGATCACCAAAACCGTGCCTATAATCGGCAAAAGCGTAATCAGCCCCGGATGCGTCATACGATCATGCATTAACAAACACGCAAGCCCCAACATAGCACATCCGACAAATGGCAATACGAGCTTTACCCCCTGCTTATCAGCACGCTTTCCATTAAAGTCCAGCCACGCCAATATAGAACCAGCCAGCAACTCCCACCCTCTTGTCGGCAAGAGATAAAAGCTGGCATCCTGATAATAACGACTAGCCCACTCCGCCAAGGCCAAAGATAAAACTGCCCCTAATATCATCACAGTCAAAACATGATGGCGGCAAAAGCCCCAGACAAACAGCAAGATCAACGGAAAGAACACATAAAACTGCTCTTCCACGCCCAAGCTCCACGTATGCAAGAACGGCTTAAAATCACTAGCTTCCGCCGTATAGCTATCTTGCTGCCAAAAAAACATATTAGAAACGAAAACTGACATTGCCGCCAAAGAGCCTGCATATTCCTTAAATGCCGCTGGCATCAAAAGGAAATAAGCAATACTGGTTGTAACAATAGCAACTGTAAAAAGTGTCGGTAAAATACGCCTTGCGCGGCGCTCATAGAAATTCACAATACTGAATTTCTGCTCTTTCATCTCACGGAGCAAAATGAACGTAATCAGATACCCTGAAATAACAAAGAAAATATCAACGCCAATAAAGCCGCCGGAAAACAGATGATATCCAGCGACATAAAATTTGGCGTGGTAAATCAGCACCGATATTACGGCGATTGCTCTTAAACCATCTATCTCCGGGCGGTATTTTATGCTCATGGCATAATTTCTTTTTTGTCCTTTTTTAAGATCTTGTGTTTAATCTCATACAATAAATACAATATCAATGTTCTTGATGGCGGAAATACAAATGCAAGTGCTGCATAACTCATGCCAGCCATTGCTGCAAAGAGGATTTGCAGCAATGGATCATAGCCTTGATAAAACAGCATTGTGACATATTGGACAGTCACAAATGACAATATCAATGGCAAATGTGACACTATCATCCATATAAAATCAGATGTTTTCACAGGCCCTTTACGACCAATAACAATGTATAAAATCGGTGAGACAGCAAAGGCACAAATCATAAATGCAAATGCCGTCCCGTTAATGCCATATTGAATACCGATCAAAATACTTAAAACCACAGCCATCGTCTGAAAGCCTGACCATTTCAGCATCTCACTAGACCTATCCTGTGTTACAAATATCCAGCTAGATGTAGAATTAATTCCAACAACTAACATTGTCGCAGCCATATAGCGCATAGGGACTAAAGCACCGATCCACTCATGGCCAAAAACGACATCAATAATCAAAGGGGCATGCACAACCACGAAAATACCTAACGCAGCATAAAGCAAGTACATTATATGCACCCCTCTTAAGTAACTCTTACGATAGAGTTCCGGCTGATCCAGCATTTGGCTCAGCATAGGGATCATCACATGGGAAATTGGCTCGGTCACGCGCTGTACGGGCAAGAAAATCACCTGAAACCCAAGCTTATAAAACCCCAGAGAAATCGCGCCTAAATGCCGTCCGATTAAAATATCGGCAAAATTCTGGGATATGTAATACATTACCCGCGAAAAGGTAAGGTTACCACCTACTTTGAGAGCTGGAATATATTCACTTGACCATTTATGCCAGCTCGGAATCCAACCTGATAATATCCAGACCATTACCGAACGAGAGAACGCATCTATCACCTGCCGCCAGACCAAAGACCAGACACCAGCCCCCATAAAGGCTAGAATAAGTGCGAAAACAGTGCCACAGATTGCCCCGAACATTGTAGCAATAGAGGTTTTCTTATGGTTCATTTTCCGGTTCAAAAACGCCGTATGCTGATTTGCCGCGCCCCTGAAGAAAAACGCCATAGATAAGGCCTGACAAAGGTCTTTCAGGATTGGCTCCTTGTAATACATCGCAATAAACGGCGCTAATAAAAAGAAAAGCAAGCCAATAATCGCTGCAATCGCCAGATTAACCCAAAATAAACAGTTCAACTCTTCAATACTAAGGTTTTTACGTTGCACCGTGACGTAATACAGACCAAAATTCTCAAAGATCATTAGAAACGTGGCCACTGTTGCAATCATAGCCATAAGACCAAAATTCTCCGGTCCCAAAAGACGCGCCAGAATAATCGTTCCTACAATCACAACAATATTGGCCACCACTTGCGCAATAGCCACAAAAGCAAATGCACTGGCAGTTTTACGGCCTAACTCGGTCTGATCCTTTTCATGATCAATATCGGCCTGACTGATTTTACGGAATATCTTTTTCTTCATAAGCTCTTATATAATAGATTACACCCTAATCCATCCAGTCATCTGCTGGCTGAAATCTGGCGACAACCCCTTTACCACGACCGATTTTTGACATGGTCCTTAAAATGCCCTTGCTCATATTCTGCCCCCAAAGCAGATCATATCGTTTTTTACTCTTGGGCATGACATAGACAATCGGGCTAATAATGCTCAAACTAATATATTTAATCAAAGTCGATATAGGCATACCAAACACAGTCAACTTGCCATCAAACCATTGTGAACGCACAAAAGGTGTACTCAACCCATAACGCTCGGCGCGGCTTAAAATCCAATCCTCTTTCAAGCGGGACGGCGGAATGCAATGTTTAACCTTCGCCGCCTTGGTATGATATGCCTTGCCACCACGACGCTCGATCTTAAGAGAAAATGCAACATCATCACCCATCGGGAACTGTTTCTTTCCTGCATTCGGGCCAAACTCGCCCTTACCATAACTCAACCCCTCAATAGCCTTACGCCGATATGCTGCATTCCCTCCCGTTACCCAAGTCGGTGGAATTTCGCCTTCCTCAAGCTCATGATTGACCGCAAAGACAATGCCGTGATGCGGCCATTTCAAAATCCACTCTTCCGGTTCTTCTTCCCAAAGTGGTTCAATATAACCGCAAAATATATCAAACTCTTTCTTCTCATTGGCAACGCGAACCATATGCTCCAGCCAGTCATCAAATGGCTCGATATCATCATCAATCGTAACAACCAGATCGCCTTCCACATGCTCAAAAGCCTGATTAACCGCATTTGATTTACCTTGTTTGGCTTCGAATAAAATCGTAAGGGGCAATTTATCCTGATAGGATTTCAAAACCTCTTGGGTCTGATCACTACTGTTATTATCAACGACAACCAGTTTCCATTTTGATTTATCAAAGCTCTGGCGAATAAGAGCATCCAGCATTCGGGGCAAGCTATGAGCCCGATTATACGTAGCGCAAATAACAGTGACGTTTCGTTCTTCCATAGTGGACCTATAAAGAGATATGTTTCTAAACCAAAAAAACCGTAGCACTATCGCAGTGCAAAAAAAAGCAGAATATCTTGCCGCAAGTTTATGACAATACGGATTTATAAATATCTTCTAGCAAACAACCTTGGCGTTTATTATCAAAATTTTCAGCCACAAAATCAGGCGCTGCCTTGGAAAATCTTTCTAATGTTTCCGGTGACTTAACAAGAGAAGAGAGCTTCTCGGCAAAATCATTTACATCACCTTCCGCTGCCAGAAATCCTGTTTTGCCATCCTTAATGGCCTCCGGCACTCCGCCGGATTGAAAAGCTACCACTGGCAGGCCGGCCCATTGTGCCTCCAGCAAAACAAGCCCGAAAGCCTCGGTCTGACCATTAGCTTGCGTCATGCTGGTATGGCAAAAAATATCATGTTCACGCATCGCTTTTAAAACTTCTGCATGTGGCCTTGCTCCCATAAATTCATAACTTTTCAAATTCTCTTTCGCCTGCTTTTCCAAAGCTTCGCGCAAAGGCCCATCACCGATAATCGAGAGATGAACATCTAGCCCTTCTTTTTCAAGCAAAGATACCGCCTCAATCAATTTACTATGCGCCTTAAAGGGAACAAGTCGTCCCACCGCCAATAACTTAACCTTATCCCCTAGCGGCGTTTTCTTGTGCTTGTGTTCATGCAAGGGAATTCCCATATAATGGACAACGCATTTTTCTTCAGGGAAGCCGAATTCGATCGCTTTTTGACGCATAAATTCGGATACGCAGATAAACTTAGCTGCACGCTGGCCTAAAACTTTACGCTTTTTGCTGTAAATAGCCTGCAAGAGCCCATCATCCTTACGATTAATATTATGCTTTAAAATATCAAAACCATGCAGCGTCACGATGAGAGGCTTACGCGCCCTTGACGTTAATTGACTAGCCAACCAGCCTGTCGGTCCAAAATGTGCATGAATAACATCACAGCCCTTCACCGCCTTAAGCAATGTCGGACTAATTCCTGTGAGTTTAAAGATGGCTTCAGCAATTTTCCCTTTTGCACCACCATAATTAATACAAGTGGTCGGAATATCATGTTTAATCGGACTATTCACATGACGGCACGCAATAAATTCTGGCGTAAATTCGCTAAGCGACGAGGCTTGATGATAGACAAAAATTTCACTTAAAGGCAGGCATTGATTGAGGAATATTCCAACTTTCTTGCTCATGCCTCAATCCCCAAGGCCTTGGCGCGTTGCTGAAAGGCCCATTCTGCGGCAGACCCTTTTCCCTCTTTCAAGGCCTTTAACTGATAGGATTGAATAAACTTGACCATATCCTTATCACCAAAGCGTTTTTCCCCTTGAAGCCATGCCTTGATATACCCATAGATCGAGAAAACCGTCCCCGTAATATAAGGTCTTTGCTTTAGGGAACGATATACTGAACTGGCCAGAAAGAATAAAGGATGTGTTCCAATATGGAACTGCCCTTTGCCATGACGAATGCGCCCACGATAAATGCTTTTCTGACTAGAACCCATTGGACGTAAATGGATAAATTGTAAATCTTCCGGCTCATCCCAGCTCAGCGCGCGCCAGCCAAACCAGCGTGCACGATGGCAATCATAGCCATCCCAACCCACCTCGGCGACAAACCCGCCAATTTGCTCGAAACATTCACGGCGGTAAAATTTAGTCATCCCGACCGAGGCCTCATCCCCGCAAAGCTCGCTCTTGCGCTCTCCTGTTTCTGGATGAATATAATAGGCCTTACCGCTGCATGTGCCGAGCCTTGGGTCTTCATGCATACGCTGCATCAAAATCTCGAAATAGCGCGGCCTTAAATCCAGATCAACATCAAATTTGCACAAGAAATCATACTCAGGAGCATCCACATGTTTCAGCCCCTCATTAAAGGCATGAATAACACCCGCGCCAACCTTGCGCTCGCCCTTGGGACGGGTCACAATTTTGATAAAAGGCATTTGCTCTTTATATTGATTGATAATCTCGACACTATTATCGCTTGAACCATCATCAACAATAACCCATTGCACAGGCTTGGTCGTCTGATTCAAAATCGATTGCAACGTCTTTTCAATATACGCCCCTTCATCCTTACATGGTGAAATCAGGACATATTTATTCTTCTCCATTGACCGTTTCCTTAAATATTAGCGCTGTTCTTATCCATAAACTCTGGTAAAGTTAGCCCAATGTTTTCCGCGAAAAAACTATGACATCTCGTGGAAAATAATCAAGGACTTAAATCTATAGAGAACGCCAAATTCAGGAGAACAAAATTGGCTGAACTATACGCAGATCTCCACAAAGCGCTCAAAAAAACAGAGCAGAATTCCCTGAACTGGAGCGCAGAGCAAGCCTATACCCCAGACAAGACCAAACGCATTTTATTCCTGAACGCGCATGGGGTAAATATGGCTGTGCGCAATATAACTTTCCGCAAAGAATTACTATCTAGCGATTATCTTTTACGTGATGGCATCGGGCTGGAACTTGGCTTTAAACTTCTAAAGTTCAAAGAAACACAAAATCTGAATGGCACAGATTTAATTCCCGAAATTCTATCGAAAAATAAGGACAAGAAAATTGCCGTGTGGGGATCATCCGATGACGCCTTGGAAAAACTGCGAGAACGCTTAAGCGCAGAAGGTTACAATAACCTAGCCCCCTTCCAGCATGGTTTTCATGATGATAATTTTTATCTGAATGAATATAACAAAGTGCAACCTGATATTCTTGTGCTGTGTATGGGGATGCCGCGTCAGGAAGTCTTATCCGGCAAACTGTCAAAGCTTAACCATCACAGCCTGATCATTTGCGGTGGCGGCTGGGCAAATTTCTATTCCGGCCATAAAAAACGCGCCCCCGCATGGATCAGAAAACTGAAAATGGAATGGATTCACCGCTTATGCAGCGAGCCACTAAGATTAGGAAAAAGATATTCAATTGACCTTATATATTATTTTTACGTCATATACAAAATCTCCCGTAACAAAGAAGAGTTCACAACATGAAAACATCGGTGATCATACCGAATTATAATTACGCGCATTACCTGCCTTACGCAATTGAAAGCGTGCTCAACCAAAGCCGAAAAGTTGATGAGCTTATAGTTGTTGATGACGGCTCCACGGATAATTCCAAAGAAGTATTGGAAAGCTACGGCGATAAAATCATACCTATATTCCAGCCAAATTCTGGACAAGCCGCCGCCTTCAATACAGGCATCAATGAAACCTCTGGTGATATAATCTTCTTATTGGATGCAGATGACCTCTTCCATCCCGAGAAAATAGAAATCATTGAAGGACTTTTTGAGAAAAACCCTGATGCCGACTGGATATTTCATAACCTCAAACATATCTCGGAAAAGGAACTTAAGAATAAAAACCGTGAGAATGACAACATAAGTAAACTTGATGTGGAAGTTCTGGATAAACGAAAGATGATGAAAGACGGCAAGCTGGATTATTATGCCCCTGCAACCTCCGGTCTAAGCTTTCGCAAACCCCTGACGGATAAGATATTCCCCCTACCTGTTGCAGATTCTATCTATATCAGCGACCACTACATCAAGTTTTTTGCATTATCACAAAGCCAAGGCATTCACATCAATAATGATCTCGGCCTGCAACTTATCCATGAGAATAATTTATATACAGGAAAAACTGACCACTTTAAAAAGGCGCGCCTTTTTATCAACACGGCTCTGCACTTAAAAGAAAACCAGCCAGCAATAAGTGCATTTTGTGATAATATTTATACAGAAGGCCTAACCAGTTACAGCAAGGCCGGAGAACCGGAAGAGCTCAAAGAATTGATCCAAAAATACGATTCCACCATGGGCGTTTTGGAAAAAGCAAAAACAAGCCTAAAATACCGGATAAAAAAAAGCAGGCTAGTATAAAAACCTAGCCTGCAACCCCTTCATGCGTAAAAGGAAATAGAAATTAAACCGTGATAAGCGTGCCGCTTGTTTCCAGCGCGCTTTCATCTGTCAAACCAACAACATCAATCAATGTCGCGATCTGGACAAAATTATCCGCACCGCCATCGGCATCAACTGAAATAATTGTATCTGAGCCATTATCTATTATCTGGACGAAATCTGTAATAGCATCGCTTAGCGGATCATAACCACTCAAGATATCAGATATATCCAGCGCATCACCGCTTTCAAATGCCGAGATTGTCTCAGGTGTTACGAAATCACTATTGTCAAATGTATAAATGTCATCCGTATCATTGATTGTCACATTAACGCGCTGTGTGGCAAAACCACCATTGCCGTCCGACACGGTATATATGAAACTCTCTGAGCCTACATAATCCGTATCAGGAGTGTATGTTAGTGTATTATTCGCATTAATAATGACTGTTCCATGTGTAACATCAGCAACCGAAATCACTGTCATGATATCACCATCAGGATCAACATCATTAGCCTGTACGTTAAGTGTTTTTGACTCATTATCACCCATCGTAAAGTTATCCTTACCCAAATCCGGCGCGGCATTACTTGGCTCGGGATCGGTAACATCATTCACAATGATATTAATGCGCTGCGTGGCATAACCACCATTCCCATCGGAAACTGTATAAACAAAGCTTTCTTCACCATGAAAGTTTTCATCCGGCGTATAAGTGATTGTACTATCCCCATTAATAACGGCCGTACCATGCGCTAGGCTACCCACTGAAATAACCGTCAAAGTATCACCATTTGGATCATAATCATTGGCAAGAACATTCAGCGTCACAGATGTATCTTCATCCATGGTCGCATTGTCTTTTTCAAGCACAGGACCAACATTTGGCTCAACCTCATCTGCCACTTCATTAATCGTGACATTGATGCGCTGCGTCTGAAAACCACCATTCCCGTCAGAAACCACATATAGGAAACTCTCAGCACCAAAGAAATCAGGATCAGGCGTATAGGTAATTGTGTTATCCGGATTAATCACAGCAGAACCATTCACCAGATTAGATACAGATACCACCGTCAATGTATCACCATTTGGATCATAATCATTCGCCAGTACATTAATCGTTACCGAGGAATCCTCATCCACCGAGGCGCTATCCTTACCCAAGACAGGCTTCTCATTCGGTGGAATATACTGAACCACAGTAAAGCTTGCTGTTCCGATATCAGAATGCCCCTGCCCGTCTTCCAGAGTATAATCAAAGCTATCTGTGCCGTAGAAACCAGCATCCGGCGTGTACATAAAATCACCATTTGAAGCAATCAGAACCGTACCATTTGCCGTTGCATATGTACCAGCCACAACACTCAGCGTATCACCGTCTGGATCACTGTCCTCACCATTACCATTATCCTCTAATAAATTGGCAATAATGTTTGTATCTTGATCAAGCGTAAACTCATCATCTTCTGCGACAGGCGCAAGATTATACTGCGTGAAGACGCCATTCTCATATTCGCCATTGGCAAAGACCAGTTTTTCGACGCTGTCATCAATCGTATCGGTTCCTTCATCCCCAACAAGTGCTTCAACAGTAAGACCTGTAGAAATAGCAGTAATATTGTATTGGCTGTAATCCATTGAATAATACGCTGTATCGAAATCATCTCCACCATTAATTAAATCATCACCTGCACCACCTATAAGGTTATCATTACCCGAACTGCCAAATAATCTATCTCCTCCTGCATCACCATGAATAATATCATTTCCAGATTGTCCGTTTAAAAAATCATCGCCTGCACCACCAAATAACGTATCATCCTCAAGGCCGCCATAGATATAGTCATCACCTGCACCACCATCAAGGATATCATTGCCATTATCACCATAAAGAATATCATTTCCATCATTAGACCAGATCACATCATCACCATCATTGCCGTAAATGGTCATGGCACCTAAGGTATAAGTCGTACTGGCTAAATTAAGAATATCCTCCCCGGCAGAGCCAAAGATTATCTCGATACTACTAAATTTTTGATTACCCGAAGAATCTTCAATATTCAGGATTTCATTCACCGCGGTCATAAATAAAGCATCTGTACCTGATGTTCCATGGTATGGCGTTACATCAATGCCATAAAGGCCATCAACCTCCAGCTCATACCCCGAATATGGATTAATAAAAGTTTGAGTCACCTGTTGCATAACAGGCGCGTAGAAATACGTCGCCATTGTGTTTCCCCCTCTTAACACACATATATAATTTACATAAATATTACACTATATTTTACATAAAATCAACTAGTATTTTTAAGCCTCTCTACACTTAAAGTTAAAGAGGACTAAAGCATTGTTTCTGAACAATAATATTTATTAGAACTGAAAGTATAGGAACGGAGAATAGCTCATTGCAATTAAACGAGACACAGCGATAACAAATAAAGCAAACACAAAAGTTTGCATCACAATGCCAGGCTTAGTTTGCATCGCTACACTGCCCTTGGAAAGCTCGACCGGAATGCGGTTTTTCTCGAAATGCGGGGCAATAAAGACCAGAGCAAGCCCAGCAAACATAGCCACAAGATGCAGCCCCTTCACCTGCCAAGCAAGCGCATCACTAAGACCAAAGCCATTCATTCCTGCCATCGCCGAGAAGAATGCAAAAGCCGATTCTACATTATGTGCACGGAAGAGAACCCAACCAATCATCACAAAGACAAAGGTCATCAACATAGTCGAGTAATACTTAAAAATACCTTGCGGTGCTTTCGGATCAACACCCAACATGCGTTCAATCGCCAAGATAATACCGTGCCATGCGCCCCAAAGAATAAACGTCCAATTGGCACCATGCCATAAGCCGCCAAGAAGCATCGTAAGGAACAAGTTCACATAAGTACGCACATTACCCTTACGGCTTCCCCCCAAAGGAATATAGAGATAATCCCGCAGCCACGTGGAAAGACTAATATGCCAGCGACGCCAGAATTCGGTAATAGAACGACTAATATAAGGATTATTGAAGTTCTTAATAAAACGGAAACCCATCATAAGCGCCAAACCCACAGCCATTTCACTATAACCCGCAAAGTCATAATAAAGTTGGATTGTATAGGCTATTGTACCGATCCATGCATCCGCCATTGTTGGATTTTCCAAGGCAAACGCCGCATCAGCCAAAGGCGCAACTGAATCCGCAATCAAGACTTTCTTGGCGAAACCACACATAAAACGATACGCTCCTTCCGAGAACTTATCAGTGCTATGTGTACGCGAGGTAAACTGCCAAGCAAGATCTTTATACCGCAAAACCGGCCCTGCAATCAGATGCGGGAACAACGTTATAAAAGCCGCAAAATCAAAGAGGTTCTTTGTTGCCGGTGTATCTTGCCGCCACACATCCACGATATAGCTAATTGCGTGGAAGACAAAGAAAGAGATACCAATGGGTAAAAGCACCTCTACGATACCCGTCGGGGCATCCATGCCAAACATATCAAGCATCGCATGAAAGCTATCAACACCAAAATTAAAGTATTTGTAGTAGCCAAGGGTCAGGAGATTGGCAATTACCCCACCCCGAAGAAGCCATTTAGCACAAGGCTTGTCGCGATATTTCTCGATCAAAAGGGCTACAAACCAACTTCCGCCAATAATAGCATAAAGCATAAACAGGAAATCCAGACGCCACCACGCGTAAAATAAGGAACTCCCGATCAAAATGATCATAGAACGCATAAAACGTGGCGAAAGATAATAAACCAACAGGAATATCGGCAAAAACGCGAACAGGAATATCGGGGATGCAAATACCATCTTTTAGGTCTTCCCCTCTTTCATGTGACATGAAAAAAGAACGCGCCCTTTTCTTATCAAGAAAAAGACGCGGGACTTATGTATTTTCTGTGTCGCCCCGTTTTCTGTCATAACCATTCTTCGTTTTTATTTAGAATGCGGGGTCATTATATAAACACTGATTTCAAAAAAATCCAGTTTTATCTTATAAATAGAGTGATTTATTTCCTTTCTCTACTATAGAAAAGATAAAACCAGAGGCTAATGATTAAACATTAGCCTCGGTTGATACGGTAATCACACCATCTTCATAGAGACTCTCAACATCACCAAGACCCGTGATACCTACTAGATTTGCAACTTCTACAAAGTTAGTGCCATTGGCTGCGCCATCAGCATCAACAGACACCGAAGTATCACCATCTTTCTCGGTAAGCATTAGGAAATCTGTTATACTATCTGTCACAGGATCAAAATCCAGTATCTCTGTGATTTCAAGAACATCACCATCTCCGGCGCGGAAATCTTGAATAGCATCTACACCATTCTGATCAGCATCAACGATAAACAGGTCTGAACCTTCGCCGCCCTTCATGGTATCGGCACCATCACCACCATAAAGAACATCACTACCAGAATTACCCCAGAAGACATCATCGCCGCCATGACCAATCAGAACATCATCACCATCACGTCCAACCAGACGGTCGGCTACATGACCTCCGATCAAAATATCATCTGCAGATGAACCATCGAGATCAAGGGGCACAGTCGATAGTTCCTGATCAAGCACATCATGGTCGCGCCCCTTTTCTACTGTTACAAAATGATCAAGACTAAGATTATAACCATCCTTAACATCCAACAATGTTGCCAGATGTACAGCCTGATTTGCTCCGGCATGACCATCACTATCAAGAAGTAGCTCTGTATTATCGCCATTTTGGACAACCTGAATATAACCGGCCTCAAAAGCCAGATCACGGGTAAACCCAAGAAACTCTGACGTGATTGCCGTAATGTCAATTTTTTCAGCAAAACGAAAATCGACAATGATATCGCTGCGCTCGTCAAGGCTGGTATATAAAAACGTGTCAGTACCAGAGCCACCTTTCAACTTATCAAGCCCCATACCGCCATGTAGCACGTCATCTCCGTTATTACCTTCCATGTAATCATCACCATCGCCGCCATAAAGCACGTCGTTACCACCACGCCCTTTCAAGACATCATTGAGTACACCTCCGGTAATGGTCTCAGAAGATTCATTGCCTCTTAGGAACAAGGCTTCTATGACAGTTTCATCTAGAACTGGCTCATCGTCGACATTATTGCCTTTTCCGGAATTACCATTATTACCAGAATTACCTTTATCAGCAGGAGGCCCCTTAGTATCTTCGACAGGAGGTTCTTCTTGCACAGGTGGATCGTCCTGAACAGGTGGTTGCTCATTATCATTAGAGCCATCCGTGTAATTATCAGGAAGATCCGCACTGATTGATAATTTTGTGTAGGAATAATCAGAGGAATCATCTGTCACGATAGAAGAGTCGTTAATATTCGCAGCATCTGCACTAACACCATTATTAGCATAGACATTATTCTGTGTGCTATCACCACTTTCCTTAAATGCGATATCTCCAGAAATAATATCATTATTGATTACCCAGTTCTCGTAGGTATCTCCAGGCCCACCAAGACTTCCGCTATAGGGCTTCATGTACACCGCATAGTTTTCCGAGCGTAATGTATTACCATCAATAATGATGTTATTGGCGCCTTCAAGCTGAACAGCGTCATTGCCATTATCATAAACAATATTGCCAATCGCCTGAGAGTTTTCAGCCTGCTTGAACAAAATACCGTTCTTGCCATTGCCATAAACTTCGTTACCTTCAAGCAAAATATTGAAGTTGAGCATATCTTCCCAGCCATCAATAGACTGACTGCCTGAACCTTTCTGGACAACAATACCTTGTTCACCATTATTATAAGAAACATTATCACGCAAAACAGTATCATAACTATGTGTCACCACATTGAAACCATGACGGTCATTACTATGTGCAATATTGTTTTCGTAAACTGCATTGGATGTAAAATCTGCAATAAACCCGTCCCAGCTATTATGGTGAGCAATTGAATCACGAACTGTAAGGTTTGTTGTTTGCTCATGCGGGTTAAAGGCAATACGGGAAACATCATGAATTTCAACGCGCTCAATCAGAATATTATTATCTGATTCCGGCTTACCCGGTAGAACACCAGTTTGAATACCATCAATTTCCGCCTCAACATTATCACGGTTACCATCAATTGTTAGATCACGGATAATAACATTCTCCGTAACCTCGTTAACAGGTGTTCTAATAACACCTGAAATTTTTGTTTCCTGAGAATCAGAAACCTTTAGAATCGTTTCACCAATACCATCACCCGAAAGCTCTGTATTGCTATGAATTCTAATTCCCCCCTTAGAAGCTCTTTCTGTGCTGGAAATTATATAGGTTCCGGCAGATAGATAAACATGGCCTCCACCAGCATCTCTTGCCGCATCTAGTGCTGCCTGAATAGCAGCGGTATCATCAATATTGTCATCCGGATTTGCACCGTAATCCCGTGGATCAAACACAAGCATGGGGTTCTCCTTTTACGCAAATAGTTAAAACGCAACTCAAATATTTTTTGTTTTTTTGTTAAATATTAGACTCTGCTAATTTTTTTGGAAAGATGGTCTATTTCTGACGATATGGAATATATCTTTGCTTTCCTGCTCTCATACTAGACAGCATTAGGTTAATTTTCCGTATATAAAAAAATATAAGTTTTCTGCGGCGTTTCAACCGAACATTGACTAAAATTTTAGGAAAATAAATGCTAAGAATGAAAGGTATTTTTTATATAGACTAAAAGTTAGCCGTGGACAACATCTTAGCTAAAGAGCCAATAAGGCACTTCCATGACACCCGAGAAAAATCCAACCAGCGCAACAAAGACTGTCATTGCCACACCATAAACATAATTAGATGTGAATTTCACGAATCGGGCCTGCCAGCTACTCATACCTCTTTGCAATTTTGTTTTCTGACGAGTCCATGATTGTTGGTCAAGTCGGAAGAACACAAACGTCTTAATCGCCGACCCCCAAATCTGGTTGTAATAAATCAGGAATGGATAATACCAACTCAGTACCGGACGGGACGTTAGTAACATCAAGGTCATAATCCAGCGTGTAAAACCTATCCACGCAATATAAATCGGGAAGAAAGCAACAGAGTGCTTAATAACAAGCATAATTGCAAAAATCGGCCCAGCCAAAGACGTCCACATAGAAATACGCTGATCAACCACACACCACCATACAAATAGCCCTACGCGGTGAGGCCCTAGCCTAACAACGCGCCCATTCGTACGGAGCATATTGCCAAACCAGCGAAACATAAGCTGCGTCGTTGCACGAAGGAAATACGGAGATGGCGGATGTTCGACAGTCATCACAACTGTATCGGGGATATAAGCCATGTCATAGCCTTGCTTGATAACCCAATACCAACTCGACTTATCGTCACCCGTCAAAAACTTGAATTTTCCCAAACGCCAATGATTAATCGAATCATTCTGCACATCATCTATGAAATCCGGATCGGTAATGATCTCAGCGCGAAACATCGACATACGCCCTGTAAGCGTTAAGACTTTTTTGGACAAGGCCACAGAATTCATCAAAATCTGCCGCTGGGCAAATCGCAAATGGTGCCACTCACGAATAATTTTGCTGCCTTTCACGTTACATTCTTCATCAGTCGTCAAAGCACCAAGATTAGGCATATACTTAAAGAACGGTGAACATTTTCGTATCAAACCATCACCTAGAATAGAATCCCCGTCAATCACAGCGACCACAGCATCAGGTGCAGGCATATCACGAGAGATAGCGCGGAAACCTTGCGCAAGCCCATCACGCTTACCTGTCCCGGGAATTCTGACAATCTGCAAACGTACATGTTCCGGAGGATCAAGCATCTCGAAAATCTGCTTGAACATAATTTCATCAGACATCTCGACAATCGATGCTACAATCGTAGCAGGCACGCCGCAATTAATTGCTTCACGAATAGCCGCGGCATAAACCTCACCGGCTGTCTGCGCCTCAATTCTGAATGCTGTGACGAGCAAATATACATGGGAAGGCATTAACTCATCAATACGAGAGTCAACGTCATGACGCATTTTTGGGAATACATACCTATGATATATAACAGAACGTGTAAAATGAATCAAGCCCCAACTGTAACGCCAAACCGCTAGCCCTCCAACAACGAGGATAAATTGTGTCGAAGCCGGGTCCAACGCGGCAGTCGGTAAGGTGGAGACAAGGACGATTAATAATACTGTATAAACAGTAAAACCAAACGTCCCTTTAGGAAGAAACGATTTCCGTTCAAGGCGACTTTCCATCGTGTGCCCTTCTCTATCTCCGAACCGTGTTAATGAATGATGACCCGAGTGATTACCAGCAAATACCCGTATAGGATTCTCTCTTCTCAAGAGTTTCATCATTTAAGCGCACAAGATCGATAACTGCAAGATTATCATTCGCTTTATCATTAATTATTGTAGCGAAATCCTTATTACCGTTACCAATAACAACCAGATCACTTGCAGAGAGAAGATCTTCAGCATTTTCGGTCAGGCATTTTGAGATATGTGGAATACCTTCACGGATATATTTCTGGTTTGCACCTTCCATATTAGCTGCTTCAAATACGCATGGGTCATAGATTGTTAGCTCATAGCCATCGTTAAGAAGCTGATCAGCAAGAGTTACCAATGGAGACTCACGAAGATCATCTGTACCGGCTTTAAAGCTCAAGCCCATCATACCAATTTTCTTCTTCCCGGATTGATCAATCATAGACTTCGCACGACGAACCTGCTCGTCATTGGCTTCAAGAAGCGCATCAAAAATCGGAGTCTGGATAGATTTATCCTTACCCTTTGCACGGATCGCACGAACATCTTTAGGCAAACATGAACCACCGAAAGCAAAACCAGGCTTAAGGTAGGCTTTAGAGATATTAAGCTTTGTATCAAGGAAGAAAATGTCCATAACTTTATGGCTATCAACGCCAAGCTCTTTAAGAATGTTACCAAGTTCATTGGCAAAACCAACTTTCATCGCGTGCCATGCATTATCTGCATATTTAACACCTTCAGAAACTTCGACATCACAAACAACCAGATCAGCTTCGATGCCTTTATATACATCTCTCATCATCTGGGCTGTTTTTTCATCCTGCGCACCAATAACAATCTTTGGAGGATTAAAGTAATCCCAGATTGCTGTACTTTCACGAAGGAATTCAGGGTTGTTACCAAAACCAAAACCTTCGCCAACTTTCTTACCAGAAGCCCTCTCTATCGCAGGAATAGCAATCTCATGGGCTGTACCCGGAACAACTGTTGAGCGAAGAACCACTGTATGAAACTCATCTTTTTCTTTGATAACTTCACCGATCTGAGCACAAACCGCTTCAACATAATCAAGTTTAAGTGAACCATCTTCATTGCTTGGCGTACCAACACAAATTAATGAAATATCAGAATTCATAACAGCTTCGCGAACATCCAAAGTAGCTTTAAGCTTACCGTTTTCCGCATTACGCTTGATCATCTCAGGAAGATCAGGCTCGATAATTGGTGAGCGCCCTTCACCAATACACTTAACTTTAATAGGATCCATATCAATGGCAATAACATCAAAACCAGATTCCGCCAGACAAGCACTTGCAACCGCGCCTACATAACCCAAACCAAATACACTAATTCTCATCACTTTCTCTCCCGTTTCTCACGTGTGACTTTTATACTACTAAAAAAATTGCGCTTTCTTCTACAGCGTTATTACGAAAAATACAAGAAAATAAAGCAGTTTATTTCCTTTTTTATGGCTTTATATTCATATATAAGTCTGTTGAGAATGGGAACACTATATTTTAAAGAGTATTCAAATTATGACGATCAAACACGGAAAACAGTTTTTTTTTATACTACTTTGCAGCATAGCTCTTACAGCTTGCAACTCGGAAAACACTATCGAGGAAACCGGAGGCCTAAAGCCCCCCTTTAACCTTTCTGGCATTTATGAACGAGTAGAAAAACCATTTACTGCTCGGTTTGAATGTAAAGAAACGCCAGAGCCTATCTATGACCTCTTCTTCAATTCTATGTACAGCAAAGCTTCCAAAAACTCTTCGGAAGTTGATCAGGCCGCTTATAAAAAATATTTGAAAGACACAGAAAATATTAAAACCCTTGAAAGCAAGTTGGCCGTTATGGGCAATAGATACCTTATGTCATGGCCACACCGCATTGAAATAGCGCAATGCGCACTTGGCTGGATGGATGACTGGGCCAAAGCCGATGGCTTCATGGGCGACGCCAACCATATGGGTGAGTTTGTCCGTAAATGGGCTTTGGCATCTGTATCCCTTACCTATCTACAGATCCGAAATGAAGGCAATTTAGATAAAGAGCAAAAAACGCGTGTTAAAGCATGGCTTAATCGCCTCACAGATCAGGTGATCGACGACTTCAGTAAAAAACCGGAAATCAACTCCCGCAATAACAACCATATGTATTGGGCCGTCTGGGCCGTAGCAAATGGCGCGGTTGTTAATAACAATAAAGAACAATTTAACTGGGCTATGGAAAAAGCAAAAGAAGCTATTGATCATATTCAGGATGACGGCACACTTAAAATCGAACTTATTCGCGGCAAAAAAGCCTATAACTACCATCATTATGCAGCTATTCCGCTCTTTTACCTTGCCGAAATCGCGCAGACCAATGGTATTGATCTCTATAAAGAAAATAATGAGGGCTTACAGCGCCTAGCCAAGCGAATTTTGCTAAACATTGATGATCAGGGCTATTTCGAAATACTCACGGGCAAGAAACAAGACCTTACGCGTACCATCACACATTCAAATTTGTCATGGTTAGTGCCCTATTATAAGAAATACGAAGATTCAGATGCATTGAAATTGCTAAAGCTCTATCACCCCGTCAGGCATAGTCGCGTGGGTGGAAACGCTGTTTTCCTGTATAGTGGTTTAAAAAATTATGATTGAATAATCTCTGGCAAAATAATCATACAATCATCGCCGCCATTTTCTATAGGATCACAGCCTTCTAGGGCCTGTCTTTTGGCCAGAACCTCAAGCCCTTCACCTGATTGATGACTATTATGGTTAAACTCTTCTTCAAGTGGGGAACTTAAATAGATTTTTTCTTTTTCAGGGATATCTAAAACAAGATTATTCTTTGCTAAATAATCACTTATATTGTCATCACATTCTTTTCGGCTAGCCACATCAGACATTTTAGTAGCGACATCATTATTTGCCGACTTGACCATATCCTCACTAAGATCAGAATCGCTTTGAAGCATAGCAGTACTAGCAACAATCCCTAGAGCAACTAGCGGCATTTTCAGAATATCTAAAATCCCGTTTCTTTGCATCAAAGCTTCCTTACCTCACTCTTTTCAATCCTGTTTTAATAGCAGTAAATATCACCCATTATAGTAGAAAACAATTTTAAAAGGCAAATTGCTGTTTTACAAAAATTATTCCGTAACAGCTTCCTCTGCTGGTACTATTGTATCAGGCAACGCACAAAGTTTACCACTTACCTTTACGCCCTCAAGATAATTTTGGCTATTGTTGATCCCTACAGAATATAAAAAGGAGTCACTTCTTTCACCCTTTAGAAGAAAAAAGAAATGATCCGCTTTTCCTTCATGCGGAGACTCAAATTTGAAAAGCTCTGTTTTTCTATCAGTTGTTTTCACTGAAATCGAAAAATCTTTTTTGATAGGACGCTCAAATCTCATTTCAAGATATGTATGCTCTGTTTTAATCTTTTGCTTTTCTATTTCACTTACCACTCTTAAGCGCTTGCCGGTAATAGGCTCTGGCCCGAATGTCAGAATTGGTTCCTTGCAAGACCCTAATGCAGCTGGAGTAGCTCGCCTTAATGCCATTTCCATCCCGTAACCACCAAGGTTATAATAACTTGGTAATTCCCAGATCAAAAAAGCTGGTTGATTATTTTTATATACATCAGATTCAAGATATTGGATTACGGAGTCATCCATCCCCCCGCCAGAAAGTGCCGCATTATAGACATCAAGCGATAGTTCCTCTTTCAAAAACCCATCAAAATTCGAGTCAAATTCCCCGCGTTTACTATTACTTGTACCAATCAAAGTCACTGATGGATTAGAATCCCCGAATAAACCATCTTCCTTGTTTTTTTCTACAGGCGAAGTTTTATACACATAATCCCGCTCTGGATAAGGCACAAATCCGCATATCTCACGGGTTACTTTTCCATATAAACCATCATATGCGACAGCCCCCTTCTTCACAGTTTCAAAGGCCTGCTTATCAATATCACGCCAACGATCAGTGGCCTTAACAACACTAGAAACTTCCAGAGCCATAGCTTTAGAACCTTGTGTGTTCCAATGATGATCTGCCCAATTAAAATATTTATCACCATCAGATGCATAAGGAATAGACACAAGATTGACACCGAGCTTCTGGAATTCATCCAAAAGACCATAAAACTCAGTCCTGATCGAGGCCAAATCAATATCTTTTGATAATGGGTTATCTCTATCAATCTTGCTTTCTGCCATCACTGCACGCGGTGGAATATAGGCAATCACAAGCTCCGTACCTTTATGGCGTAAAACATCTGCAAAAATTCTATATAGCTCGGCTTTTTTTTCCCGAAACTTATAGACAGGTTCAAAATCCTGACGCGTTCTAAAAATCCAGTGATCATACCCCGGGACCATAAACATCTGGCTTTTATGCTTTTTATAGGATTTTTCTTCCATTAAAGCGCTACATTCAAGAATATTCCCGTAAGGTCCATTAAGATCAAAAAGAGCAATATCTTTTTCTGTTGGCATTACCGGAGCAACTGGCCAAGATGCATCTGTGATAATTTTTTCCTTTTTTTCTGCCTTAGCTACCGCAGATTTCTTATCATTCTTTTTTGCTTTTTTCTTTTCATTATCTTTTTTATCTAACTTGGAGTGTCTGTTATCTTTTTGTGGCACAGTATCCGTCACTGAATCATCGTTCAGCGCATCAAGATTAATAACCCCTTTATCTAAAGCCCAATAAGCTCCAACGCCTACAAGGAATAAGATAATAATAGATAATAGTATTGTTCTCATTTTGAACCTCACAAAAAGTTACGTTCAAATAACATGATAATAAAATAGAGCAAGTAATTATTTTGCTGAGTTTGACTGATCTACTACCACATAGCGTTCTGGAATTTCCCAGATCACAACAGATGGGGCTGAGTTTTCCCACGCTTTACCACCCAGATATGTTTTCATCACAGCAAAAGGGCCAAGCCCTTCATCTGCTGCGTTAAAAATATCAATCTGAAGTTTATCTTTTAAGAAGTCTACAAAATGCCATTTAGGGTTTGCACTGTAACTTGTTCCCACTAAAGTTACAGGTGGCACATCATCGCCAAATAGCCCCAAAGAATCCTGATCACCTTCGGCATCTTCTATTTTTTCTTCAGTTACATAAACAGATATTTCATCAGATTTTATCTCGTTATTGCGTACTCCAGGCAAATAACGAAGCAAATCACCTTCATGCTCTGTCATATCTTTTAACTCAGTCTCGTAAATTTTTTCAGTTAATCCCTTTGACTTATCAAACCCTTCAGAAACCAGCTCGGCGGCATATTCCGCGCCTTCAGGTGTCCAGTGTGTATCACTGCGCAAGAACAAAGCATCACGATTCTTATGTTCTTTCATACCTTCAAGGAGCCCTGTAACCATAATGCCATTTTTTTGCATAAAGCCTAATGTGTTTGAATATACGGATTCTCGACAAGATGTCATTCTATTCTTGCCCAAATAATCCTGATAAACACGAGCCTTTGCTGGGACAAGGACAACATATAAGCTCACTCCCTTGCTCTCTATGGTCTCTTTAACACTCTTCACATAATCCATATTTTCAGCCCAATGTGCTTCTGCACCTCTCAGGCAAGAAAATTCCTCATCTGTAAACAGCCAGCCATCATCACCAACAATAACGCCCCTGCGTCCCTGACCAAAAAGCGCATATTGGATTTGCCCCCACAAATTCCGGCTAGGCTCAAATACCGGCAAGGATTCATTTAGAGATTTTTCGAATTCAGGTGTCCATGTCCCAACCATAATGGTTTCACGTGTTGGGTTTTCTACATTATTCCAAGCTGTTGGCAAATAAAACAAAGCCATAGACAAAGATAGAGCCAAAAAAGCTATAAATAATATGCCACTCAGTTTAATCTTTTGCATGATGTGCTCGCTTCTAATGCCCTTTGTGATGTTCTTTTTTTACAGGCGGCTTGGCATCAGGAAACCAAGGGCTTTGCACCTTAATCAACACATCTTCTTTTTCCAGATTCTGAAGCACAATATCTTTATCATACGTAACATTATTCGGAAAAATATGTGTACCAGTCCATAATTTGATATTAGATAAGCCCAAAAGCTCGGCATCGGTAATCTTAAAAGCAGCAGCCCCACTCGCACGAATTTTTGCACCTCTGACCGTAACACCCGCCTTCTGAGTATAAGGGTCTAAATCAAAATCACGCGTTTCCTGACCATCAATATTAGCCGTATAAACCTCAATTGATGTACCGCCATTACCATATATTTCATCATTATACATACGTATGTCCCAGCTATTACGGATACGAAGGCCATTTTTTTTATTATAACGGAAAATATTCCCCCATGTGATGTTGTTTTCACTCTCAAAAAACGTCAAGCCATCTTGATCATTATGCTCTGCCAAATTATTAGCAATCACATTATTTACACTTGTCCGGTCAATCATAAAACCGGAACCCACATTATGATGAGAATAATTATCAAATATCCAACCATCATTCACTTCACGGGAAACAATAATACCGTGCTTCTTCTTTGTGCCATACGCCTCATTTTTGGCAATAATCAAACGCTTCGATCGGTCATGCGGGTCAATGCCATACACAATATTATCTATATACGTATTCCCGATAATCGCGACATCCTCTGCTTCATAGGAATAAAACCCGTAAAAGAAGTCATAAAATTTATTATTCAGCACCCAACCAGTAGCAGGCGGCATATTCGGATCAACTTTCAAACATGGTGTGCACGCCGAGTAACTAATTCCGTATGACTTTCCACCGGAATACCCCATAGAATAAAATTCGCTTTCAGCCAAATAAAGACCACCGCCCCCCCAAGTGGTAATAAAAGGACGGTACTTATATTTTTCAGTTTTATAATGCTCAAGATCAAATAAGGATGCTTCATTTTTTTCTTCATCCCAAGCATAAACCTTGGTACGCAGAATAAACATATCACCCGCATTGAGTAGAAACGCATTAGCTTGCTCGGATACTTTGAGCTTATCAACATCAATGCCTGCAATAGTTAAAGATGCACCTCTTAACACAAGAATCGGCATACGAAGTAAGTATTCATTTCCCTGTTTTTCAAGTATTTTACCTTGGGGATCCATAGCATGAACGGCCTCGTAAAAAGTCCTCCAGTCATAATGACCGGACTTTACAACCAAAGCACGCGGGCTAATCTGACGCTGGATAAGTCGAAGCTTCTGTGGAGCTTCACCTTCCAAAAATTTACGCAGTTCAGGATAATATTTCATTTTATCAATATAGATTTTACCAGGCTGAACTGCTGGAACGATTTTCAACAAATTTTCGTAAGTAAAACCACTAAGATCAGGCAAGTATGGCTTTTCAACGGGCTCGTCCCACTCTGTCAATTCAATAGACAAAGTTTGCCCATCCAAAGACACACTACTAGGTAAAAAATCTCCAAGATACCAGTACAAAAAACCAAGACACAATACAGCAACAACGACAATTGTCTTGCCATTTTCAGCCATAATACCCCTTTGCTTTTTGGGCTGGTCTATATACCGTCTTTCCTCTTGCATATATTTGCCTTGATTGTTCCTTGTGGCTTATTTGTTTCTATCTGGAGCATAATCAGCTCACCTTCTTCTTTAGGGTCAAACTCCCAAAAATAACGCCCATTATTCTCGGCGCGGCGGGATCTTGATACATCGACTTCCTCTGCATTTCCTGTTGAAAACAGCATTCCAATATTAACCAAACGGTTTTCTGGATTTTTCACCTCTATCATAAGATAGCTATCTTTTGCCTTAATATGCTTGTCTTCAAGGTCCTCGAAGACAAGAACCTCATGCATCAGGCTTTCTCTTAAAGCTGCATTACGTTTTTTAGCGCGGCGAAGCTCGCTTGCTTGTTCCTCTGTAAATTGTGTCAGGTCAATAAGGTCATCTTTAATACGCTCAAAATCCTGATCAATTACATATTGAGGCACATCAATTGTAATCTCTTTAGTGGCAAGAACGTCATCACCTGTACACGGTCCCTCTAAAGCCGGAACCATCTGACGGAACCCCACATAATCATCAAAATTATGGTGAGATAAAAATTCCCAAATCAATATCTTCGGGGGATGTTCATGAAATTCATCAGTCGAATAAAACAAAAGAGACGAACCAGAAAACGCACCAGCAGAAACAGCACGGTTACGGATATCGGCCTTAAGCTCCTGCTTTAGTGATCCTACAAAGTTAAAATCTTCTTCATGCGCCGTGTTACTCGTACCGACAATCGCAACATCTGGATAAGTTACATCGCCAAAAAGACTAGCCTCAGATATATCCTCACTCAAAGACGTTGTTGCCCACATCGGCCGACGTTCCGGCGGGATCGTAACACCACAAACAGCTTCAACGAATTCATCAAACTCGCCTTTTTCACTCTCCAGCCACCATGTAATCTCGACTGAAAACTCTTCACGAGCCAAAGTGTCATAGACAGGGTTTTTCTCAACCATCTCCTTGACCTTCTTTGCCGTCCACTGAGAACCTTCTCGGCGCCAGTGAGGGTCACCCTTAAAGAAATAAACAAGGTCATCTGGCGGGTCAGACAGATCAGGGGCATGAATACCAGCATCATTCAAACGTTTGATCAATGCCTTATAATTCGCTTTCGCAACAGCCGGATCATACCCTTCCGGCATAGTCTCGGGATCAATATACTCACTCTCGACAATCGCTCTGGAAGGTTGAAGCACCACATAAAGACTAACACCTTTAGCCTTCAGCCCCTCATTAACACGCACCATATAATTGAAAGTCTCTTCCGGCATCGTAAAATCAGTTCTAAAATCCGCCGAGCGATAAAGCCATCCATCTTTACCCGAACGTATATGTTTTAGGATTCTACGATCACCCCGATATTGCGTATCATCCCAAAGAGTCTGCTGACATGCCGTCAAATCCGGATAATCCATTGGCGTAACATCATTAGTCACACCTTCCTCGTTTTTAAACCCAGGACGCGCGAGTTGCTGAGCATCTTGTGCCTGCACCTCGATTGCAAGCGATACAAAAATAAAAGACACAGTAAAGACGCGCAAAAGCACGCCTTTTATAAATTTATAATTTTTATGATGTATCTCAGTCATTTATTCTGTTGATATCCGTGCACGGTCATAATTTGCAACTGTGCCATATTCCTCATCTTCAGCAACAGAAATAATATAGCTCTCACCACGCTCTAACGGCCAGTCAGTCAAATCAACATATTTCTCATCACCTTTAAAGATCGCAAATGACACTTTAATAGGATTAATCTCGATCACAGAAAATGAATCCGCCGCAATAGGGCCAAGGACTTTCACTTTACCATCCGCAGTCTTGAGAGAGATATCTTCATAATCTGTAAGATTGTGAACAATCATCTGTGCCTTAAGTTCATTTTCAACTTCTGGCACTTCCACCATCGTCAATTTACCATCCTTAAGGATCACTGTGTAATACTTTCCAGCTTCTGTATCAAACTCGGCCTTACCATCACCAAGCTCAATTTTAACCTTACCACTAGCAGCAACACCATAAGGTTTAATCCCGCCGAATTTCACACCATCACGTTTGCGACCATTTACAATCGGTGGCACTTCGGATTCACCATCTTCCGCATGAATAAAACGGATAAACGCTGAATTTTCAGGTGGCACCTCATCATATAATCCTTCATCTTCTGAAGCAAAAACCACAGACGACGTCATCATTAAAACCAGAAAAACTGGTAAAAAATAAATACGTAAAAATTTTGCAAACATATCTAAACCCTTCTTTAAAAAAGTTTTTTAATACACAAATAGCTTGGCTATCTGGAATTACGGCCTATGTATAAAAGAAACATAGAACAAAACGCAACTTTTTTTTATAAAAATTTAAGTATATCCGGTGGTTAATCGGTTTACTTAAGCCGCACTCTTGAGCTTTTGGTCATATTCCCCCACCTCAGAATAGCTAGATAATATGCCGTCAATCTCGTTAAAGATACCAGTCATATTAGCTTCCGAAACCGGACTTTCAACAACGACAACCAAAGATGGCTTGTTGGAAGAAGCTCTCACTAACCCCCAAGTGCCGTCTTCAAGTGTAATACGAATACCATTAACCGTAACAATATCCGTAATCTTCTGCCCCATAAAGCTTTCGCCTTTATCATAAAGCCCTTGGAAATGTTCTGTGATACGCTCAACCACATCATACTTCACCTCATCACCGCAATATGGTGACATTGTCGGAGAACTCCAAGTCTTTGGCAAGTCATTCTTAAGGTCTTCCATAGTCTTATTAGCCTGACGATCCAGCATCTGACAAATCAGGATAGCTGTCAGAATACCATCATCATAACCGCGACCAATTGGTGCATTTAAGAAAAAGTGTCCACTTTTTTCAAAACCCGCGAGAGCATTAAGCTCATTCACACGGCGTTTAATATAGGAATGCCCAGTCTTCCAGTAATCAGTCGTAACACCTAATTCCTGCAATTCAGGGTCACTGTGATAAAGACCAGTAGATTTCACATCGACCACAAAAGTCGGCTTGTCATAGACTTTACCCAAATCACGAGCCAGCATCACACCAATCTTATCAGCAAAAATCTCGTCACCAGTATTATCAACCACGCCACAACGATCACCATCACCATCAAACGCAAAACCAACATCTGCACCAACTTCCTTAACCTTCGCACTCATCGCATGAAGCATTTCCATGTCCTCAGGATTAGGATTATAACGCGGGAATGTATAATCAAGATCACAATCCATTGGAATAACTTCAATGCCAATAGCTTCCAGTGCCTCTGGCGCATAAGCCCCGGCAGTACCATTACCACAAGCAACAACTGCCTTGATCTTGCGCTCGATCTTGACACCCTTGGTCACATCAGCCAAATAGCGCTGTTTCATATCATCAACATAAGCATACGAGCCGCCAGCCTTATATTCCAAGTCACCGGATAAAACCATCTCCTTAAGCTTACCCATAAGCTCTGGACCAAAAGTCAGCGGACGCTCCATACCCATTTTAACGCCTGTCCAGCCATTTTCATTATGACTAGCTGTCACCATAGCAACGCCAGCACAATCAAGCTCGAATTGAGAAAAATAGGCCACAGGAGAAAGCGCAAGACCAATATCTTTCACATGCGCTCCAGCAGACATAAGACCGATAATCAAAGCCTGCTTAATTGAGGCACTGTAAGAGCGGTAATCATGTCCAACTGCAATTTCAGGTTTTTTGCCTTCGCGTTGCATCAACGTGGCAATACCAGCACCAAGTTGCTGCACACCTCTTAAATTTAATTGTTCCGGGAAAAGCCAGCGCGCATCATATTCTCTAAAACCACTTGGCGCCACCAAAATCTCGCGTTCAAAAGCTTCACTGTTGGGCTTGATTTCTTTTTCGCTCATTATTCTCTCATCTCCGTGTCAGTTATTTTTTGTGATTTATTACATAGAACAAATCTCTAAAAAAATCAGCAAAAATATCTGTTTAAGTTGAAAAAATTAAAAACGGAAGCGAAATTCCATCTGTCCGCGATAGGCAGTTTCGCCCTCTCCTGCGCCGAAAGCATCACCACCAGTAAACATACCAAGTGTTGTTTTAAAGCCTATTCGGTCAAATGGCGACTTTTTCAATGCCTCAAACTCCTCTTGAAGGTCAACATTCAAAACAACATCTACACCGTGCCCAAGATCACGATCAGTGCCATTAAGAGCCGCATCAATACCACTTGTCAAAAGTGAGGTCGCATTCTCATCAAGAGAATAATAATGATAGAGTGTTGTAATATCTGACGCTTTGAACAAAGGCACGCCTAAACCTAATGTCGTAATATGAATGTTGGACAAATCCGGACGCAGAACCGATCCATAATTGTACATAGATCCAGAAGACACACCAAATTTGCTGGTATTACCATCCAAACCTGTCTGCCTGAATGCATCATTATCATTATCCGCAGAATTTTCATCTCCTGACCCAAAAGCATAGCCAAGGATCAAGACAGGCTCCTGATAAACAGGCAGAGGAACTTCCAGACCAAGGTCAACCCCCCATCCGGAAACATCATTATTAGACACACCTGTTACAGTCCGCACCGCATCATTCGGACCAGATGTTGTACTCTGGACATCCTCATCTCCTGTCAGATACATCAAATCAGCGCGGTAGGAAATCGGTTTATCTTCACTAAGAATATCGTTATAAACATTACCTTTCGTGCGAACACCCAACCACAATAGATCACCATCTTCTTCGTCACGGTCATTAGAGGATACCAGACTGCCAGTACCTTTCATGCCGGAATGATCTTCCTGATAGGCAAAACGTGCCTCAAGGAAATGCCCCAACGCATATTGCCACGACGTCTGCCCTAAAACACGGAACAAATCCTCATCATCGCGGTTAAACGCATCTCCGCTAGATCTATATTCAGTCAAATTCTCACCGATGGCCAACATACCACTAAATAATGTTGCATCATAACTAAGTGAAATCGCATCAAAATCCCTATTCCACCAAACTGCATAATCTTCACGTATACGTTGACGTCCGATCTTGACACTTAGCGGAGCTATATTAAACAAATTATCATATTCAATCCAGTAGCGGCGCAATTCAATATAATCATCACGCCCAGAAACCTCACCTGTATCACTGTCAACAGAGCCACCATCACCATTATTTTCAACTGCGCGGGCTTCACCAAAGACAGTGATCTGGTCAGTCAAATCTCCCTTAACACGAAATTTTGCTTCATAAGCTTGCGCATCACGCGTATCATTCGAACGTGTTCCCAAATCATCATTCTCATCAACAGTAAACTGTGCCTTCAAATCAGTTGTAAAACTAAATTCAGGATCAGCATTAGCCGAAAAAGGGAAAGCCCCTACCAAAAAAGCAGAGCTCCCTAAAATCAAAGACAAAAAAGCAGAACGCTTCATTATTTAAACCTTATTTTTTTGTATTTCAAAAAATACTCAAGTGGTGTAATTAAAGGCCTCTGGAAATCTCGTATGCTTCTGCAATTTGAGAAGCATCCAGTCGGGATTTAATCTTTTTAATATTTTCAGGCATACCTTTAACGCCAAGATTTTCAGCATGTATATACCAAGCCAAGCCAAGAACAGGATCTTTTTTACCTAAACGCCCTCGTTCATACAAACGACCTATCCGGTACGCTGCTTTAGCGAATTTACCATCAAGAGCTTTTTTGTAAAGAGCCAAAGCTTGCTCATAGTCTTTTTTCTTTTCAAAAACAGATCCACTTTGGTACAAACCGCGGATATAGCCACTTTCATAGGACAGCTTGTAATAATCAAGGGCAAGATCATAATCTTTTTCAACACCAAGACCCTTTTCGTAAATACTACCGATTTCAAACAGAGCATTCCCTGTTCTTTTACCCCTAACACTCTTGAGGTACTCCATAGCTGATTTATAATCATCTTCGGTTGAATCTTCTTTACGAATTAAGGTTAAAGCATACTCATATTTCGCTTCTTCAACACCAAACTCAGCTAGCGGACCAAGATGCTTGGCCGCTAACTCATAATTTTCAGCGCGACGAGCTTCCTTTCCTGTATCGAGATCAACATCCATATTGGTACAGGCCATCAGCCCGAATACCACAAGCATGCAGAGAAAAAACCTCAAACACGAATTATATTTATACACTGAACTTATGCTTTCTTTATTTTATGCAGCATCAAGAACTTTGACACTCTTATTGACAGACGCAGGCTTGGACATATCGCGTGTTTTTTCATGGCGTACATCCAGCAATCTCAGACTATCATCGCCTGTATTTTTAATTTTGTAAACCATATTACCATCAATAAATATATTTTCGCCAGCCTCATAGGAAATCTGTTCCTTAAGAGTCGTTACTTGCACACTACCCTGCAACACTGTCAGAAAGCGATTTTCATTTTCATTACCCTGTACGGTAAAGACTTTACCAGTTTCAATTTCATATTCATGAGGCATTGCCGGCATAGCTTTTTGCGCCATATCAGAAACTTCTGTTCGACCTTCATCTTTAAGACTATTTACAAGTGTTTTGATAATATCACTATTCGAACGATCCACCACCAAAACAGCGTCATCTTCCTCAATCACAGCGATATCACGAACACCAGCACAAACAACTAAGCGCTTTGATGTACGAACCATACAGTTCTGCGCATCGAAGAATTTTGCGTTCTCTTCAATCACATTACCATTTTCATCTTTGTCTTTAATCTCCCATAGGCTTTCCCATGATCCAATATCAGACCATTCAGGATCACATGGAACGACAGAAACAAGACGACTTTTTTCCATGATGGCCTTATCAAAAGGCTGTTTGTCAATTTCACCATATGTATGAGGAGAAGGCTCTTTTTGATCCAAAGATCCATCCATTGCCTTTTTAACAGCCTCTAAAACTTCAGTTGCATGCTTTTCAAATTGATCAATGACACGACCAGCTTTGAATAAAAACATACCGCTATTCCAAAGGTAACGACCATCATCAAGATATTGCTGAGCCAATTCACGATTTGGTTTTTCAACAAATGAATCTGTCACATGCGCTGTTGAATCATCCATCTTTTCGCCAACACGAATGTAACCATACCCAGTCTCAGGTCTGGTCGGACAAATACCAAAAGTCACAAGGTAGTCTTCCATCGCCGCCTTAGCAGCATCAAATAAAGCAACCTTCATTGCTTCGTCATCACCAATATGATGATCAGATGGCAAAACCCACATAATCGCATCTTTGCCAAAATTCTTTTCTATATAAAGGGCGGCAAAAGCAATCGCAGCTGCTGTATCACGGGCACAAGGCTCAGACAACACATGCTGAGAAGCATCACCTTCCAGCTTTGAAAGTTGCCCATAAACGCCATCTTTCATTGCACCGAGAGTAACCGTAACAACATCCTTGGACTGAGAGCCAGACACACGCAATGCACGCTGTACTGTCTCTTGTATCAAAGAATACCCAGACATTAGGCTCAAAAATTGTTTAGGATTTTTTTCACGACTGGCTGGCCATAATCTTGTACCCGAGCCACCACACAATACCACTGGAATAATACTCATAACACTCCTACTCATTTTCGTTCTCCGCGTATTTTTTTTACATCTCTTCCTTGAGATAGTTATGAAAAACTTCGCGCACTATACATAAACTCGAGTAAAAATACAAAGAAAAATTATTGCATCACAAAAACAACCTTGGCCGGACGACCGGAAAGCTCAACCGGAAGGTTTTGTTCAGGAATAATACGAACCTCTGCCATACGTGTTCCCAAGCCATCCAGAGCCGGACTAGAAACCGCTTTAATTGAGGCCACATATCCTTTTACATCCATCGCCGTACCGGCAATAGAAATATGCGCTTCATTCTTCAAACTCAGCTTATTAGCATCTGACGCTTTAACTGTAGCCACAATCCATGGAGAACTTTCCTTAGGCACCAATGTTAAAATTGGATCCCCGGGAATTACAAACTCACCATCCTGACGATGAACCTGAGAAATAATACAATTACAAGGACTCTTCAGATCATCACCGTTAACAGCACCAATTTCTTCTCTTTCAGAAACATCTTTGGCATCAGGAGCCAATTTCGATTGGAACATGCCCTGACTAACAGCACGAACCTGTATCTCGGCCCCCTGCACAAGCGCATTACTTGATCTAAGAGTAAACAAGCTGTCATAAAGATTTAAAGCAATAAAAGTAGCCGCCAGAATACCTAGCGTTGAAATAACCAACAAACCAGGGATTTGTCTTGATACATTTACAACAGGCGTTTTATTCGTTGAATTCTTTTTACGCTCTGTCACAAAATTTTCACGGGCCGCTACATTAAGCAGATCTCCCGACCTTACAATTTCACCAGCCATGAAAGATTTCATAACATGGTTCAATAGTGCAACCTGATCTTGCGTCACATTCACAAACTGCAAACCAAGCATTTTATCTTTTGCATCATAATACTTCACCTCTGTATCGATAACAACTTCTAAAGAAAAAGCACTAAACGGCAAAAATAATTCCAACGGCACAATCGTTCCATCTTCATATTCTTTACCCACTTTTACGACGCTCAAGCCACCTGATGATAAATCTTTAACATCATATTCTTTCTCATCAATTCTTGCTTTAGCTGGAACAGGCAAACGAACAAATTGTCTTTGCGTTTCAGATTCATGAACTATATTTTTTATCTCCGACTGACCCATTTTATTTAAACCTTTATATTTTATACTAACCGTTACTCAAATTTTTTAAACCTATTCAGCGTCTTCGTACTAAAAGATCACAAAAAATACAAGATGTTTTTTTGCATTGCACATTTTTTTATGGAAAAAAAAATTTTTATTACCTATACTTACAACCATAAAAATTGCGGGTTAAAAAACCTCGCGAATAAAACACTAAACAAAAAAGAAAGCAAATATTTTTTGAGGATAAAACTATGACTTTAGCTAAACCAGTCTCTAGTATGGATTCGTATTCTGTCGGAGACAATGATAAAAGACCTTGGGGAGAATACGTTGTAATAGGCGTGGGACATGATCCAAATGGCGATGAATACTGCGAAAAAGAAATCACCGTTAACCCTGGGCAAATTCTTTCACTTCAATCTCATAATCACCGTCGTGAATATTGGGAAGTCAAAGAAGGAACACTAGAAGTTGTTCTTGATGACAAACACCTGACCCTACAAAAAGGTGAAAGTGTAGAAGTTCCGCTAGGCGCCATTCACTGTATGGCCAATGGCGGTTCTACTCCATGTGTTGTCTATGAAAAGCAAATGGGCACATGCGCAGAAGAAGATATCATCCGCTATGTTGATGCCTATGGACGTGGCACACTTGAACTTGATGAGAAAAGTCAGATCAGCGTTGATCTTTATAATAAAGTACGCGAAGAGATTGCTTAAGCAATCTCTTTACATTTCTAATTTAATTTTCAGCACCAAGATTATTCAAACTATATTGAACAGGAACCTTACAGATTTTGGCCTTGTATTTACCCGAGGCCTGATCTGATTCCAAGACCACTTTAGCCAGTGGATCACTCAATCCATAACGAAGCTCCGCATAAAAAACACCATTATTCTTGGCAACTTCCTTACGCTTGCGGTCAAATTTCATGACATCCTTACGACCTTGCGTATGTAAAAACTCAACTTTATATTTGCGGATATCTTTATTCTCTAGGTCCAAATACAAGTAATAATCAAACGATGTCATGGCTTTGCCCGCTAATCCGGTAAAAAGCATCGTATCGCCCTTCTCAAGAGTACCAGAGTTTTCAGCCATCACATTCTCACCCTGACACTCACCGTAAAGAGCCGGAATAATCTCGCGGAATGTTTCATCCTGATCCAGACCATAATGACCACCAAGTTCCCACACAATCAGCTTAGGCTTCATCTGATGATACTTGCCCGTCAGAACATAATTGGATATGGCACCGCTAAACGCTCCGCCAGCAATTGACTCATTTGTAAAATCAACTGATGAGTATTCCTTCAGGAAACCTATAAAATTAGCATAGGACGGATCAGGATGCGTACTGTTACTTGTACCCAGCAAAACAGCCTCAGGCTTTACGGCATCCCCCATCAAGTCACCACCACCTGCACTCGGCTCAACATTATACACAGCCGGTAAAGTTTCACGTTTAACATCCTGTCCGCAAACATCTTCAATAAATTCAAGAAAACGGTCATTGGCTTCATCATCTTCACCGGGTTCATGCGAACTGACTTCAAAATCCTGCTTCGGCAACTGCGCATACACAGGACTTTGCTTTAAAGCATCCGCCACACGCTGCGCCGAAAACTTGGCCCCAGCAGCTGTCCAGTGATTATCACGGATCAGAAAATAATCCTTAACCTTATCAACTCCGCTCATATCTGCCATAATAATGCCTGAGGATTTCATATCCTCAATCATCTTAAGAAAACCCACCATGGCTTTTTCATGGTTATATTCTTCCGAATAAGGCGGTAACAATGAGTCATAGCCTACAAGACCGCGTGTCGGAATCATGATCACAGCTAAATTCGTTCCATGATATTTGAACGCCTGTGCCAAACGCGCAAAAGATATCTTAGACCATTCTGATAATTCAAAATCGTCTTTCAAATCCATCTTGGTTCTAAATATCCAGCCATTCTTTCCAGCTATGATATATTTAAGAGAATTCTTCTTTTTCTTTTTATATATCTCTTCATCCGACAAACCATCACACAGAGGAATAACGCCCTCATTATCTGAAGCCGAAACAGAAGAAGGCCGTACATAGATCAATGCACAACAAATCATCAAAAATAAAAATATGAAATATCTCAATTCAAAACCGCTCTAAAAACTCGAGTAAAATTTATGGAAATTCTTATACAACTAAATTTCCATTGGCGACAAGTAAATCTTCATCCGTGATACCCGTCACCCCTGTAATCTCAGCAATAACAACAAAATCAGCTATTGAATCCTGCAATCCATTTGCATCAACGGCTAAATAAGAATTTGTTCCATCATCAGTGATTTGCACAAAATCAGTCAGCAATTCTGTAAACGGATCATAGGCAGTTAATATATCGGAAATATCAATCTTATCATTTTCCACCGTACTAAAATCACGTACACGGTCAACATCTGCAAAAGCGCTATCCGCTTCAAATATAAATGTATCCGCTCCTGATTTACCAAATAGATCATCACGCCCTAAACGCCCTGCAAGGATATCATCACCCCTCTCTCCGCTGATCCAGTCATCATTATTACTGCCATAAACCACATCATCGAAATATGAGGCCTGAATTGCTTCTATATTATACAGCAAATCACCCTCAGCATCTCCGCCTGTATTGATATTTGCTTCCAAATCTAGAAAAACAGCTGCATCCGACTCTTTATAACGAGAATAATCACGACCATCCCCTCCGTCAATAATGTCAGCACCTTTACCGCCAGTGATAATATCATCACCTGCCATTCCCATCAGAATATTAGCGCCGTCACTACCATAAATATAATCTCTTTGGTCAATATCTGCGCCAATAATATTTTCTATTGAAATCAAAGTATCCCCTGCGGCAAAACCACCAGAAGCTGAACCATCAAGCAGATCAATATCAATAGCAGCAGTTGATGCACTGTAATCAACAGTGTCATTGCCGATACCACCATCAAACACTTCAACAGCCGCAGTTCCAATAAAGGTATCATCTTCACTAACAACCACCTGATTAACCGTGAACGTAACAGTCCCTGTGTCCGAGTTGCCCTGACCGTCCTCCAGCGTGTAATCAAACGTATCCACCCCAAAGAAGCCGGCATTCGGCGTATAGGTAAAATCACCATTCGCCGCCAGAGTGACCGAGCCATTGGCCGTCGCATAAACACCGGCAACCACATTCAGAGGATCAAGATCAGGATCACTATCAACCCCGTTAC